>Ga0157371_10001138_pt1 | contig 28628 bp, 39 predicted proteins | sample C45metaG_FD_113462 | JGI IMG/M metagenome (GOLD analysis project Ga0157371, IMG submission 113462) | Corn rhizosphere microbial communities from Kellogg Biological Station, Michigan, USA - C4-5 metaG | ecosystem: Host-associated > Plants > Roots > Rhizosphere > Soil | place: USA: Michigan... | reverse complement strand
TTTCAAGGTCCCTGCTTTCGGAGGAGGTCGGCGTGACGTCCGGTGGAGCTCGGGCCCGTTCTGGCCCCAACGCCGATATCAATTCGGCTCGATCTGAATCTCGCGGTTTGAGCTATGAGAAGCTCCCCGCTTCCGGCTATGACGGCGATGTTCCGGAGTTCCCTTTGCCTCGGTTGGAAGTGACTTCGACCTACTTTGACGATGGGCAGAAGCTCACGGAAGTGGACGAGGGGGCGAGCGCTGAGCGGTTCTCTCGTGAGAACGAGTTGTGGTGCTGGGCGTGGCGTACTCCGCAGGCTGCTGCGTGGGCGTTGGAGTCCTGGCGCTGGCAGTCCGTTGCTGACTGGGTCCGCATGAAAGCCCATTGCGAGACGAGCGACGCTTCGGCCGCCGATCGCACTGGCCTGCTGAGGCTGCAAGAGCAGATTGGCCTCACTCCCTCGGGATTGAAGCTGAACGGCTGGGCGATTGCCCGTGATGAGGTCGCGCCGCGGCGTGCCGAGAAGGAGTCAGAGCCCGATTCGTCTTCGACTGGCAAGCGTGAGCGCCGGTTGAGGGCGGTGAAGGATGGCAGCGGATGATGGTCTGGGCGTTGTTGACTTCCCGACTCTTGGGGACCTTCTAGACGCTTGGTATGAGCAGCACTGCACGATTCCGAACTCTTTGGGTCTTCGCATCCCTTTCCGTCAGTCTGACTGGCAGTTTTGGTGCACGGCGAACCATTACCGGATCCGTGAAACTGCCAAGTGGGATGAGGATAATCCTCCGCTCGCTCAGGCGTTCGTTTATCGCCGTTCGCTCGTTGTTGCGCCGCAGAAGACTGGCAAGGGTCCGTGGACCGCGGCCATCACCGCCGGCGAGGCCGTTGGCCCGTCGATGTTTTGTGGCTGGGCTCAGGCCGGTGACAAGTACCTGTGTGAGGATAACGGCTGCTCTTGTGGCTGGGAGTTCGAGTACGAGCCGGGCGAGCCTATGGGGCGACGTCGTCCCGGACCGTTGATCCAGTTGCTTGCGTCTTCGGAAGAGCAGGCCGGCAACGTGTACGGCCCGCTGTCCACGATCGTCATGGAAGGCCCGCTCACTGAGCTCATGGCCATCCGTGAAGGGTTCATCCGTATCCTCGACGGCGATGGTGGTCCGAAGTCCAACCGTATCGACGTGGTGTCGTCCTCTGCTAAGTCTCGACTTGGCCAGCCGATCACTTTTGCCATTCAAGACGAAGTTGGCTTGTACACGAAGGAAAACAAGCTGATCGAGGTCGCTACGACTCAACGTCGTGGTTTGGCTGGTATGAACGGCCGATCTGTTGCGACAACGAACGCTTGGGATCCTGCCGAGAACTCCTATGCGCAGCAGTCGTACGAGTCTCAGGCCAAAGACATCTTCAAGTTCTTCCGGGAACCGCCCAAGGACTGGTCATACCGTTCCAAGGCTGGCCGCCGGAAGATCCATGCCTACGTCTACTCTGGTTCGCCGTGGGTCGACTTGGACAACATCGAGGCTGAGGCTGCCGAGCTCATGGCCACGGATCCTGCCCAGGCGGAACGGTTCTTCGGAAACCGTCTCGTCTCGGGCGCGGGTACATGGTTGCGCGACGGTTTGTGGGAGGCCGCATATGCAGAAGCAGCTGTGGTTGCCCAATCCGCCTGATGGCACGTCGATTTGTGTGGGCTTTGACGGCTCGGAGAACAACGACTGGACGGCCATTCAGGCGGAAACCTTCGACGGATTCTCCTTCACTCCCAGATACGGTTCCGATAAGGAGCCAACGATCTGGAACCCGGCGAAGTGGAATGGCCAGATTCCCCGTGGTGAGGTCCATGCGGCCGTTGATGAGATCTTCACGCGGTACCGGGTGGAGCGGATGTATTGCGACCCGCAGGACTGGTACACGGAGATCGGTGAATGGTCGTTGGCCCATGGAGATGAGCACGTCTTCGAGTGGCCAACGAACCGCATCAAGCCGATGTACGCGGAAATCAAGCGCTTCGAAATCGACCTCGCTCAGAAACGGATCAAGCATGACGGCTGCCCCATCGCCACGATCCACATGGGCAATGCCCGCAAGGCTTCCAAGCCTGGCCAACAGTATGTGCTGATCAAGCCTGCTGACCACCAAAAGATTGATGCTGCCATGGCCCGAATTTTGGCCCACACGGCTGCCAGTGATGCTCGCGAGGGCGGCTGGGACCCCACGCCAAAGCGCCGGCGGGTCATCGTTTCCTAACCGATGGAGGGCCTGATGGCTGTTTCTGATGCCCTTGTACGCCTGGACAAGAAGCTGGCTGCCGAAATCCCGGAGCTTGACCGCTTGGACAGGTACTTCGAGGGTGAACAGCCGCTCAAGTACATGGCCGCGGCAATGCAGGACGAGATCGGCGACCGAGTCCATCAGCTGATCATCAACATCCTCCGCATCGGCACCGAAGCCTACGAGAACCGCCTCGACATCGAGGGATTCCGTTACCGCGGCTCATCCTCCAGCGACGAGGAACTGTGGCGTATCTGGCAGGCGAACGGCTTGGATGAGCAGTCGCAGCAGGGCCACCTCGACTCGCTGGCACTGAAACGCTCCTACGCTATCGTCGGCTCCGGCGACGACGACGATGCTGACCCGATTGTCACTGTTGAGAGCCCCTTCCAGGTCTTTGCAGAGCGTGACCCTCGCACGCGCAAGGTTTCGTCCGCGATCAAGCGGTGGGCTGAGGGCGAAGGCAACGACCAGGTCCAGCGGGCCACGCTGTACCTGCCGAACTCGACTGAGTCGTTCGCGTTCTTCCGCAAGGAATGGTGGTCTACGGGCCCGGCTGATGTGCACGAGCTGGGCGCCTGCCCTGTTGTGCCTCTGGTCAACAACCCGCGGATCCTGCGTCCGGACGGCCGTTCTGAGTTCCATGATGTCGTTGGCATCGCTGACGCGCTGAACAAGATGGCCACGGACATGATGATCAGCGGCGAGTACCACGCGATGCCGCGCCGATGGGCCACTGCGCTGTCTGCTGAAGATTTCGTGGACGCTGACGGAAACCCGATCGGGGTGTGGTCCCGTGACGCCGGCCGGTTGTGGGCGACGGAGTCGAAGGACACCAAGTTCGGCCAGTTCGACGAGACTGACCTCGCTGTTTTCCATAAGTCGATGCAGTTGCTGATCCAGATTGGCGCCCAACTGCTGGCGCTCCCACCGCACTACGCAAGCTTCGTTGGCGGCAACCCGACGTCGGACGCTGCCATCCGTTCTTCGGAGACGCAGCTGGTCAAACGCGTGGAGCGCAAGCACACGTACCTCGGAGGGGCGTGGGAGGACGTGCAGCGCCTCATCCTTCGCTTCAAGACCGGCCAATGGGACCCGAAAGCACTCAGCTTGGAGACTGTCTGGCGCGATCCGTCCACTCCGACGATCGCTCAGACGGCTGACGCCGTCGTGAAGAAGGTCCAGGCGGGCATCATCCCTGTTGAGCAGGCTCGCGAGGACCTCGGGTACACGCCTGAGCAGCGCGCACGCATGTTGGAAATGGACCTCCGCGCCAAGTCGAACCCTGACATCGAGAACCTGACAAGGGCTGTAAACGGGGAGTAACTGTGATTCCGGAACACGCTGTTGCTCACTACAAACGGATGCAGCGGATTCAGGCTCTAGTTGTCGTTTCGGCCGCCAATCTGTGGGCTGAGACCTCGCTGGCTGACTTGACGGGATCCTGGGCGCCACAGATTGCTGCCCTTGTTCCGGTCCTTGCCGGCGCGCAGGTGAAAGCTGCTGAAGCTGGGGCAACCTACGGAGCGGCGACGCTCGCGGACCAAGGCTTGTACGAGGCTCCGGCTGCTTTCGTGAACCCGGATGGGTTCGCGGGCGCGGCCTCAGACGGGCGCTCGCTGGTGGGTCTGCTATATGCGCCGGTGCCGCACACAAAGTCGCTGATTGCAGGCGGCCTAGAACCTCGGGAAGCGCTGGCGCAGGGCGGGAAGTTCCTGACAACCCTCGTGCGGACTCAGGTGGCGGACGCTGGCCGCGCTGCGGCGGGTGTTGATACTGCGACACGTCGCAATGTCGGCTACGTCCGGATGCTGAATCCACCGTCGTGCTCGCGATGCTCGATCCTCGCTGGCAAGTTCTACCGCTGGAACGCCGGTTTCAAGCGGCATCCGAGGTGCGACTGCATACACGTGCAGACGACGTCGGTGCAGGCGGCCGAGACAGAGGGGCTGGTGCATGACCCATACGAGTACTTCAAGTCGCTCTCTACCGACGAGCAGGACAAGACGTACGGCAAAGCTGATGCTCAGGCGTTGCGAGATGGCGCCGACATCTTCCAAGTAGTGAACGCTCAACGCGGCGTCCGCCCGGGTGGCATCACCAAAGAAGGCGTGACGCGCAGAGGCAACTACGGGAACACCCGGGGCCCGCGGCTGACGCCGGAAGCGATCTACGCCAAGAACCTCAGCCGCGAGGAAACGTTGGCCGACCTTGAACGGTACGGCTACATCCTGCCAGGCGGCCAGAACCCTGAAGGAGTCATCCGTGGGCAACGTGAAGGTTATGGCGCACTGGGTCGTGGCGGTACACGGGTTGGCGCTCGTGAAGCTGTTGAGCGTGCTCGTGCGGATGGTGTCCGCGATCCGAGGATCCGCGCAACGATGACGGCCGCCGAGCGTCGAGTCTTCGATGCCCAAGCCAACTGGGATGCCGTCCGGTCCGGCCGGAACCCGTTCACCAACGCGAAGAACGCCAAGGTGACTCCCGAAGTCGCTGCCCGCGTCGAACGCGAGTACCGCAAACACATCCTCGGATATTGAAGGAGCCTCATGCTCGCTCTCTGGATCGTCCTGGCTCATCTCGTCGGCGACTACATCATCCAGTCGGACTGGATGGCCAACGAGAAGACCAAGAGATGGTGGCCAGCTGTAGCGCATGGGCTCAGCTACACACTTCCCTACGCGGCGCTCAACCTGCTGCCACACATGTGGGGCGAGGTTTCGGTTCCAGCGCTCGCGATTATCGCTGGGACGCACATCATCATCGATCGCTACCGCCTGGCACGTCATCTTGCTTGGTTCAAGAATCAGGCGGCTCCCAAGGCCTATCGATCGAGTTGGGACCAGTGCCGAGGTACCGGCTATCCCGCTGACAAAGCTCCCTTCATGGCCGTGTGGCTGATGATCATCGCGGACAACACCGTCCACCTGCTGATCAACACTGCGGCCATCCTCTGGCTCTAGTCGAGCCTGCCCGAACACGGGCCCACAGATTCCAGATTCCGGGATGGATGCGGAAAACCATACGAAAAGATCAGGAGGCCGTGATGGCTGACGAAACTACCAGCACCGATACGGAAACCGCAGGCGACACTGAGTCGACCGAGGAAACCCAGGAGACGACGGAGACTGTGGCCGCCGAGCCGATCTCCGCCGAGGAAGCTGCCCGCATTCGCGCTGCTCTGGCAAAAGCCAACAAGCAGTCCGAGCACTGGCGACTCAAGGCAAAGGAAGCTGACGATGCTCAGCTGTCTGAGGTCGAAAAGGCGAAGCGAGATGCTGCCGAGGCCACGCAAGAGCTCGCGAAGATCCAGCGCGACAACCTCCTCAAGACCGTGGCGCTCGCCGAGGGCGTGCCCGCGAAGTGGGTCAACCGTCTGGTGGGCGAAACCGAGGAAGAGCTCGTGGCTGACGCTCGCGCAATCCTCGCTGATCTGAACAAGCCGAAGAAGCCTGCGCCGGACGCTTCGCAGGGCGCACGGCAGACCGCAAAAATCGGCGGCTGGGACGCAGGCAAGGCCGAGGCTGCAAAGCGCTTCGGCAAAAAATAATCCACCCCTGAATAAGGAGTTTCACGATGACCGATATCTCGGTTAGCAAGACCAGTTTTCAGGTCGAGAAGCTGTCCTGGCTTCTTGACCGCGGCGGCTGGGAGCAGGAGAGCATCACGCTCGACATCTCCGCCTTCACGCCGGCCACCCACTACCCCAACGGCTTCATCCCCTCCAGTGTCCCGCTGGGTCAGATCACGGCCACGAAGCTCTACGGCCCGTACGACGACACGGCAACGGATGGCCGCCAGGTCTTCCGCGGCCACCTGGGCACCTCCACGAAGGTTCCAAACCCTGCCGACACCACGAAGGACGCAGGCGCACCGCTCCTGTTCGCCGGCGTCGTGAAGGAATCCAAACTCTTCCTCCCCATCGACGCAGCTGGCAAGGCTGACGTCGCTGGCTGGATCCGCTACGTCTAAGGGGACATAGAAAATGATCGTATTTGATGGTCCGGTTACTCCGGATGCCCTGACCGCTTTCGTTCGCGACGTTCCTACGCCCGCGACTTACGTCCTCAATCAGCTCCTGCCGGATCGATACTTCGACAAGAACACGATCGAGGTCTCCGAGCTGACCAAGACGAACCGTGCGGCCAAGTTCCGCGCATTCGATGGTCGGATTCACCGGACCGAGCGAGACGCGCTCGAAGTTCGCTCCGTCAAGCTGCCTCCCGTTTCCACGATGAACGGCATCGGCGAACTCGAGCGTCTGAACCTCGAAGCTGCCCGACAGAACGGCGGCTCCAACGCTGCCGTGATCAACGCGATCTACGACGACGCGACCATCCTTACGGGCGAAGTTCACACCCGAATGGAACTTGCACGCGGTGACGTTCTCACCGACGGCAAGTTCACCCTCGCAGGTGAGAACGGCCTTTACCTTGAAGCCGACTTCGGCCTCCCGGCAAACCACAGCGTTTCCGCCGGCACCGTGTGGTCGAACACCGCGACGGCAACGGTGATCGCTGACCTCACCGCATGGGTCGACGTGTACGTCGCAACAAACGGCTTCCGTCCAGGCGGCATGGCGCTGAGCAACAAGGTTCTGGGCTACTTGCTCCGCAACGCGGAGGTTCGGACTCTCGCCGGCTCCCTCGCCGGCACCCCAGGCATCGTATCCCGCGCCGCGCTTGATCAGGTGCTGGATACGTTCGGCCTCCCGCCGATCCTGTTTGTCTACGACACGCAGGTCGATGTGGATGGAAACGCCACCCGCGTCCTCCCTGAGGACAAGGTGCTGTTCGTTCCGCCGAACCCGGCCGACCTCGGCTACACGGCATGGGGCGTCTCCGCGACGGCTCTTGAACTCGTGAACGCCGCGAAGGTGGACTTCTCCTTTGAACAGGCACCCGGCATCGTCGGCGTGGTCATCAAGGACGGCCCGCCGTTCCGCGAAGAGACCTTCGTTGACGCCGTCGGCATGCCCGTGCTCGCCAACCCGAAGCGGCTCCTTGTCGCTGACGTCTTCTAAGGAGGCGCCCCATGTCGAAGCTGAACACATACGTGCACGTGCACGACAAGGACGGCGTCTCCCACGCATTCGGGCCGGACGACACCGTGCCCGAATGGGCGGAGAACGCCATAACCAACGACTCCGTCTGGGCGGAGGCTCCTGTGAAGGAGTCTGAAAACTCGGACGACGGCAAGGCTGATGGTGACGATCAGGAACAGGTCGAACTCCCCGAAGGGGACATCACTGAGAAGTGGACGGTCAAGCAGCTGACTGCATACGCGAAGGCCGAGAACATCGACCTGGCCGACGCCAAGGCAAAGCCTGACATCCTCGCCAAGATCGCGGAAGCCTCCAAGGCTAACGAGTCTGGCGAGTAGCTAGGAAGGGGGCGACATGCCCGTAGTCGTAACTCCAGAAGATGTCGCAGCTGGCTGGCGCCCCCTCACCGAGGCTGAAACGGTAGCGGCCACGGCTCTCGTCCCTCGCGCCACAGTCCTGCTTGGCGTCAAGGTCCCAAGTCTTGACGCCAAGCCGGACGCCCTCGTGAAGTTCGTCATCGAAAACATGGTCCGCAGGGTCCTCAAAAACCCTGATGGCTACCGGATCCGCAACGAGTCCATCGATGACTACACCGAGGGTGGGACGATCGACAGTTCGCTCTCCACCGGAGAGCTTTACGTCTCCGACGAAGAACTCAGCTACTTCGGAGTCCGGACGGCCGGCAAGGCGTTCGAAGTTAGGCTCGGTGGCTCATGAGTGCCCGCGCTGCTGTACTGCGCGGACGTGAAGCAGCCGAGGCTCTGATGATCGACACCTGCGAAGTCAGGCGCCCGGGCGGGCAAACCACAGACCCGGACACTGGCGAGGTTTCGACTTCCGGCCCTGTGGTCTATGGGCCCGAATCTCCTGAGAAGGGGAAGTGCAAGGTCCAGCAAACTATCGCCCAATCGTCGAAACCTGAGGCTGGCGGGCTGGTCTTCACGGTGCAGGACGCTCGGATTGACTTCCCGGTTTCCGCTGGACCCTTCCACGTCAACGACGTCGCAACGCTCAAAACCTCCGAACTCGACCCTCAGCTTGTCGGGCGCATGTTTCGGATTGTCGAGGTCTTTCACAAGAGCATGGCCACCGCGCAGCGGACCAGAGTCGAGGAGATCACGTCTTGAGCGCTGACACTTCGGAATTCGACTCGATCGGCAAGGAGCTCCTGCAGATCCCGGCCAAGATGATCCCGAAGTTGGAAGCAGTGGTCGCTAGGTCTGCGCTGAACACCAAGAAGATCATGCAGGCGGACGTTCGTAAATCCGAACACTTCCGGGGGAAGAAAAGACCAGGGCTTGACGCCTCGATCGACTACACCATCGAAAAACACGAGTTCGGTGGAGATGCCGTTATTGAGGCTGAGATCGGCCCCAACCCCGAGAGAAACCCGGGCGCCGCGCTGGCCGGCATCGCCTACTACGGATCCTCACGCCCAGGCGGCGGGACGGTTCGTGATCCAGAGGCCGCGATGTTGGAGGAAGCTCCGAACTTCTACGAGTACGCCTTCAAAGCGACGGAGGGGCTGCTGTGATCAACCAGCACTACGCCGCGGTCAAAGCGCTGCTGCCTCCAACTGTGAACGTCTACATGTGGAAGGTCGAAGGCGCCCTACTGCCGAACGGCTCCCGCGAGCCGATCAAGTACCCGTACGTCTGCCTTTGGGGAGACATCGGTGAAGAGTCCTCTGGCGGCCCAGACGGAGACTCGCTGCAGGATGTGCCCGACGTCCTAACCCTCCGGATCCGCGCCACGTACGCGGCCGTCAACGGCGACTCTCTGGGCATCGTCATCCGGAACGTTCGGGCAGCCCTGAACAGAAAAACACCGGTTGTGGAGGGGTGGAAGCTGTCGAAGCTCCGGCAGTCTCCCCTGCTTGATGCCCAGCCTGACACCGACGTGACGATTCCGACGTACGGCAACCCAATGTTTGCTGCTGACGAGTTCTCCCTCGTCTCCCACAAAACCTGAAAGGCGGCCTGTCATGGCTCCGAATCTCATTGATGCCTATTCCAAGTCCACCGGCGCGAAGCGGGTTGTTCCTGCGGCCTGGCTCGATCGCAAGGACCCACCCTTCGATGACTTGTCGAAGACACCGAGCCAAAAGGCGCGGGAAGCGGCTAAGGCCGAAACCACCAACCCGGCCTCGCCGGACCCGAAGGAGTAACCCATGGGTGCACGAATGCTTGCTGAGGGCAAGACGAAATGGACGGTGCTGGTCACCGCCCCCGTAAACGAAGCGGCTCCAACCGCGACTGAGTTGAATGCCGGAATCGACATGTCCTGCGATGTGTTGAAGTCCGACTTCAACTGGACGGCCACCGATTCGGAGTCCATCGCAGAAGACGCACTCTGCGACAAGGACACAAACGAGGCGTTCGGCAAGGGCAACTACAACCTGGGTGTGACCCTGTGGCGCAAGTACGCGACCGCCGGCGGCCCGGATGACGCTGCCGAAGCGGGCTGGGCAGTGATGAAGGAGAAGGGCGCCGAGTTCTGGGCCTACGCCCGTGAATCCGACAAGGACTCCACCGAGCCCTGGGAGGCCGGCGACGAGATCTACCTCGGCGGCAAGGTTTCCTGCGACCAGCCCCAGCGCACGGACGGGACCGGCTTCATCAAGCGCCGTGTTCCGATCAAGCCCCGCAAGATGCACAACGAGATTGTTGTCGCTGCGGCGTAGTTAGGCCGGGTGGCGGCGCGTGATTAGGCTCCGCGCCGCCACCCCACAACTCCCCCGAGCCTGAACCCCAAAGAAATGGAGCCTATCCAATGAGCAAAGAAATCCCCGGTGTCCCGGAATCAATAACCCGCGAGGCGTACATAGGGCTTTTCGAAGCAGCCGGCATCAAGCCGGAGCAAACCCTGCAGCTGAGTTTCAAGAGTGACGGAATCTACGCCGAAGTCTTCGCGCTCGACGCAGATGGCAAGCGCATCCTTGATCCAATGGTCGAAGGATTTGCCAAGCACTCGATCTACATCCCGGTAGAGGACTGACCATGAGCACGACACCACAGGAATTTGACCTCGACGCTTGGCTTGATGATGCCGACCGCCCCGAGCGCTCCGTGACCGTCTACCAGAAGCCAAGCCTTCTCGCGGACCTTGATGCCTTGGAGCACCAGATCGAGAACGCCGACCCCGATGACGAGATCGACGGTCCTTCCATGGGCGGCGGGATCGGGAAGTTGCGGGCCAAGTACGCGGAAATCGCGAAGAAGTTCCACGACTCCGCGCTCGTGATCCGCCTCAAGGGGCATGACGACGACGAGAAGCAAGCATTCGCGGACAAGCACAAGGAAAGCGGCAGTACTGAGGACCTCGGTTGCGTGATCCTCGCTGATGCCATCCTTGAACCGAAGTTCACCCCCAAGCAGGTGGGGAAGCTTGAAGAGAAGGTTGGCCAGGCGCAGTTCCAACTTGTGGCCCACGCCTACCACCGGGCATCCAACGAGATCCCTTCTGTGAGCGCTGATTTTTTGCTCAAGTCCTCCACTCCGGAGGGTGGGGGCGAGTAGTCGCAGCGCTAAAGACCAGCGAGCGTTTCCAGCGGCCGCCGTCTGCGTATCTCGGGCCCTTGTCCGATCGCAAGGACAGGCTCTTGGAGTACGCCTACACGCTGTATCTGGACGGCATCTGCAACGTCTGCGGCGGTCCTCGCGCTGAATGCAGGAACAAAGCCAACGAGGGCCTATATGAGGTCCAGGAAACCACCTGCTACCGGCAGGCCGCCGTTGAAGAGCACACCGGGCAGAAGGACTTCAAGCCCGAGCCTGGTCAGCGGTTTTACGCGACAGAAATCGACGAAGAACTGATCGTCCGCAACTAAATATCGGAGGGCCCATGCCTGAGCGCCGCGTCAAAGTCATATACAGCGCTGAGATCAGTGGCTACCGAAAGGCGATGGCCGAGCTTGAGCAGGCCAACAAAAAGGCCAAGGACGCTGCCGACGCGGCGGGTAAAGCCGCCGATAAGGCTGCGGAGGACGTCAAGAAACAGTCGTTGGCACATCACGCCGCGGCGAAGGCTGTAAACCTTCAGTACGACAAGACCGGCCAACTGGTCACGATGAACGGCAAGGCTGTTTCGTCGCAGCAGGCGGCTGCGCATGGGTTGCAGACGTTCTCCAAGGAGGCGTACCTTGCTGGGCGCGCTGCCGTAACCGCGGGCGAAGCGGCCGAACAAGCGGCAAAGGTAGCTGCAGCTGCCGAGAAGAAGGCTGCTGAGGCCGCCGAAAAGCGCAAGAACGCCATTCAGAACGTCGGGGAAGTCTCGACCATTACTGGCCTGGCCATAAGCGCTGCCGTTGGCATGGCCGTTAAGTCCTACGCGGACTTCGACAAGCAGATGTCCTCAGTCCAGGCGGCGACTCACGAGTCTTCCGGGAACATGCGGATCCTGCGCGACGCAGCTGTTAAGGCCGGCGCGGACACGGCATTCTCTGCCGTCGACGCAGCGCAAGGCATCGAGGAGCTTGCTAAGGCTGGCGTCTCGACCAAGGACATCATGGGCGGCGGCCTTAAAGGATCCTTGGACCTCGCCGCCGCTGGCAACCTCAGTGTTGCCGAGTCTGCGGAAATCAGCGCCTCCGCTCTGACCCAGTTCAAACTGTCCGGCGACAAGATTCCTCACCTCGCGGACTTGCTTGCGGCGGGCGCTGGTAAAGCGCAGGGCTCCGTCAGTGACCTCGGCGCGGCCCTGAACCAGTCCGGCCTTGTGGCGGCCTCTACTGGCCTCACTATCGAGGAAACCACGGGCGCCCTGGCGGCATTCGCCTCAGCAGGCCTGACCGGTTCCGACGCGGGCACGTCGTTCAAGACGATGCTGATGAGCCTCAACCCGAACTCGGCGGCTGCCGCTTCACTCATGAACGAGCTGGGCATCTCGGCATACGACGCTCAGGGCAAGTTCGTGGGCATGTCCGAGTACGCCGGAATCTTGCAGAACGCTCTGCGGAACATGTCCGACGAGCAGCGTAACGCGACCCTCAAGACCCTCTTTGGCACCGACGCTGTGCGTGCCGCGAACGTCCTGTACGAACAGGGCGCGGCCGGCATCAACAAGTGGGAAGCCGCGGTCAACGACGCTGGCTACGCAGCCGAGACCGCTGCGATCATGCAGGACAACCTCGCCGGCGACATCGAGAAGCTCGGTGGCTCCATCGACTCTGTGTTCCTCAAGTCGGGGTCAGGGGCGAACGACTTCCTACGGGGTCTGGCTCAAGGCGCAGAAGACGCGGTTGATTGGATCGGACAGCTTGACCCGATCGCATTGTCTGCTGCGGCAACCGTGGCCGGATTGGTCGGCGTCGCGGCGCTTGCTGCCGGGGCTTTCCTCACTGTGGTTCCGAAGATCCGGGACACCCGCGATGCTCTGAACGAGCTGGCGCCAGCTGGCGGCAAAGCACGCAACGCTCTCGACAAAGTAGCTAAGGGCGCCGAGGGCGCCATGGTCATCGGTACTCTGACGATGATCGCGGCGAAGCTCGCCGAGTCTGACTACATGTCCAAGATCGATACGGGCATGGGCCGGGTTGCGAACGTCCTCGCTGACGTGGCGCGGAACTCGCCGAACGCTGCATCCGGACTTGACTCGCTATTCAAGAACAAAGATGGCCAGGAACTCATCAACGACGTCGATAGTCTCGACTCGGCTATGAAGAGGACCTTCCGGCCGGACGCTGGCCGCCAGTTCAACGACTGGGGCGAAGGTCTCATCAACTCAATCACCGGGGTGAAGGGTTCCAGCCAGATCCTTGGCGATTCATTCAAGCGCGTAGATGAGACGCTGGCGAGCCTCGTGACTGGAGGGAAGGCTGACGACGCCAAAAAGGTGTTCGATCGGCTGAAGTCATCTGCTGATGCCCAAGGCATCAGTGTTGATGAACTCAAGAAGAAGTTCCCTGAGTATGCCGACGCTTTGCAGAAGGCTGACGCCGAAAGTAAGAATGCGGCCGCATCTGGTGACAAGGCAGCTGGTGCGATTGGTGGCCTCAACGACAAGGCTGCCATGGCCAAGCAGTCAGCAGAAGACCTGGCGAAGTCGCTCGAGGACATTGGCCTAGCGGCTGATGGTTCCGTGACGGACATCGACAAGTTCGCGAAGTCCTTGTTCAGCGCCGGTTTGCTCCACCTTTCGGCGTCGGATTCGGTCATCGCTTATGAGGCTGCGATTGATGCTGTCACTGAGTCGATCACGAAGAACGGCAAGACCCTTGACGTAAATACGGAGCAGGGTCGCGCCAACCAGTCCGCTTATAACGGGCTCGCGTCAGCGGCTATGGCTACGGCCGAGGCGCAGGCTGCTGAGACGTTGGCCAGCCAAGGTTCGGCGGCGGCTCAAGGCGTTCTTCAGAGCTCATTGCAGGCGAGCTATGACGATCTCATTGCGGCTGCTGGCCAGTTCGGTATTACTGGTGACGCCGCGGATGAGATGGCTCGCAAGGCGTTGGGAATCCCGAAAGACGTTCCCATCAAGACGTGGGTCAATGACGAGGCTACTGCCAAGCTCGACGCGGTGAAGGCGAAAGCTGACGCTCTTGACGGCAAGACCTCGACTGTAACCATCACGACTCTTGAGCGGATCCAACGGAACTACGAGTCGAGTATCAACCCTGGCGCAGTGCCCAATGGTGGTCCGCAGCAGATCCTGGGTGGCGCTACTGGCGGTCGAGTGTCTGACATTCTCGGGTTGTTCAACGGTGGTCGAGTTCCGTACCCACGCCCTTCCGATATGTCCAAGGACAACGTTCTCGGGTTCGTGAATGGCGGCAGGCCAATTGGCTTGCAGGGGCGTGAGTGGGTCATCAAGGGCGCCAACAGCGACAAGTACGACTCCGAACTGGCGGCGATCAATGCGGGCACGTTCCCGAAGTTCAAGGAGTACTCAGCGCAGCAGGTGGGCTATGCGCCAGCGGCGGCGGCGCCGAACACGAGCGTGAGTTTGAAGATCGACGTGCATGGCACTACCGCACCACGGGAGGTCGCTGACGAAGTGATGGGCATGGTCAAGTTCGAACTACAAAAACAGGGGGTGCGACTTGGCGGTTGAGCAAATCACGTGGGGCGCGCGAACCCTCTCTGGAGTTGACCGATTCGGCCGCTGGGTGGTCACGGATGGCATGGAGTCATGGTGGGGTTCGCCGGACACCCGGGGCGATACTGAAGACCGCCCCGATAGTGACGGCGAACTCGACCTTCCCGTGTACAATCAAGCGCGTCTGCTAACCCTCCAGGGCCACCTGCATTCAAGCGGGCACGACCAGCTGCACGAGGCAGGGTACTACCTGTCAAGCTCCATGTTCGGCCGGTTCAAGGTCCAAGGACACGGGCCAACGTTGTGGGCTGACGGCCGCCGAAACAGCGGGGTTCAGTTCCTGCCGGTCACAGACAGTTTCGCGAAGTGGCAGGTTCGTATCAAGTTCGTGGACCCATGCCAGTACGGGGACACGAAGACCTGGACAGCGTCCGTTGGCTCCAACGCACTCAACATCGCACACCGGGGCAATTACAACGCGGTCCCTCGATTCTTCGTGGAAGGCTCGATGCCCGGCGGTTACAGGCTCACCATCAAGGGCCAGATCTTCACCGTGACTCAACCTCTGGTGGCCGGCGTTCCTCACAGTATCGATTACGCTGACGGGCGCCTACGAATCGGCGGCTCGATCGTCGCCGGCGGCATTGGCTATGGGTTCACGCCGCTGGTCACCCCGGGCGTCGTAACGGCACTGTCCATCGTCCCCCTCACCACAGGTACTGCAACGGTGACTCTGACGCTGACCGACACCTACATCTAGGAGGCCCCCTTGGGTTGGAGGTACTTCTCCGTAGGAACCGTCACATGGGACGACAAGGTTGAGCTGTACGCTGCGGACTCGACTGGTGGGCAAGCAATCGGAGGAGGCGAAAGCGGCACTTCAACCTTCTTCGTAAAGGACCCCAAGGTTGCCGAGCCGATGACGTGGGCCAGGATCGCGCCTCTCGAACGGGTGCTGGTTGCTGAATGGGACGGGAACGCCGTCTACGCCGGGTTCATCCTCGAGGTAGACGAGGACCTGGACGCAGGCATAGTGACGATCCAGCACACCGATGTTTGGTGGATTTGGGCGTTCCGATACCTGCTCAACATCCATGGCAACGGGGCGCAAACAGCATCTGACGTGACATTCTCGAACCTAACGCTGGCCACGCTGGCGAACAAGATCGTGGCGAAGGGCCTCCAGGCGGAACCCGCGGACCGGTACTCCCTGCCGATGATCTTCACGGCAGACGTCGCAGGCGCAAACTCTCGCCGCTATGAGGGCTTCAAGTTCACCTCCGTGGAGGATGCCTTGGACGAAGTCATGAAAACCAACGGCGGACCGGATGTCGCTTTCGATGTGCGCTGGGGTCCTGGCACCACCGCCCTCCAGTGGGTGATGCGTTCGGGGGCCCTGACCACCGGCAAATGGGAATGGGACGCCACAGCACCAAAGACGGAAGTCAGCCGCATCAAGTTCAAGACTGACGCATCCAAGGTGACGAACAAGGTCATCGGCGCTGGCGAAGGTTCCGAGCGGAACATCCTTGTCCGGGACGACTCATCCTTCAACACCACAGCTCCTGCTCTGGAACGGGTCGAGAGCTACTCTGGCATGTCCGATGCTGGCCAGCTTCAAGCCCGCGTCACAGCAGACCTGAACGCCCACAACAACCCCACACAGCAACTCAGTTTCCGGATCCCAGTGACCGGCGCCGTAAAGGTTGGGGATCTGATCCTGGGCGGCACCTGCCGCGTCAAGACCTCAGGCATTTATGGGCTGTCCGCTGGCTGGCACGAATGGCGCCTTATCAAGTTCACCTTTGACCGGACATGGATCTACCTTCAAATGCAGCAGATCGGCGGGTGAAGTTATGGGCCAGATCAATGACCTTACCCGCGGAGACGTCAACGAGATCTTCCGGCAGCTAAGGGCACTGCAGTTCGCAACGAACCAGAACAGCATGGCCATCGGTCGGGGCGGGATGTCGGTCTACAACGGCGGGTCGATCACCATCGAGAACGGCGGCCTCTACGTCACAGGCTCCGCAACTGTCTCCGGGCTGCTGGAAGCTACCGGGACCATCAACATGTCTGGGTCCGTCAACATGACGGGCACATTCACCGCCACGGGAACTGTTCGGCTCAGTGGTCAAACCGATGTATGGGGACCGCTCATTGTCACCGGTGACACGGACCTGGATGGCGTCACCACCGTCACTGGCGAATTCACTGTCACCGGCCCGACTGACCTGAACGGTGTCACAACGGTTGCTGGCAACACCACAGTTACTGGTGACTTCAACGTGAACGGCCCGATGAAAACGACAGGGACGCTGTCAGTTGAGGGTGTGACCACCCTGAAGAACGACCTCAACGTCACCACCGGCAAGATCAAAGCTGGCGGAATGACCGTGGACCCAAGTCTGTTTGGCGGCAGCGTGCAGTTCAGCGCTGGCGGTTACCTATCGGGGACGGCGTCGGGTCCACAGCTAACCGGACCGGCTGGGAACTCCTTCGTCTTCACGCGGAGCGGCAAGGCTGGAATGCAGGCGACCGACATCGACCTCGTTGGTGCGGTGGAAATCCAAGGCACCCTAAAGGTCAACAGCCCCGGCACGGTGTCCGGCGTGGAACCGAACGTTTACATTGATGGCGCTGGGAACATCCGGAAGATCACTCCCTAGTGGCTGTCGGTATTGTGCTGCGTGCAGAAGACGCGGCTGGCATAGATCGCGATAGCCGCAGCATTATCCCAATCAGCGATTGTGCTGCCACCGCGCTCGCCGATCTCACCCATTGTCAGGCCTTGGTCAAAAAGAGCACATGACTCTACGCCACGCTGCACGAGGACATCGTCCGAAGGGATACTGCTTTCCCTCCAGTTCTTCTTGACGCCCACAAGGAACTTCTCGCGGGCTGTCGGTTCGCTGAATTCCGGCGCGAGAGATGGCGACGGTTCCGGCACTGTGAGCAACGGCGCCATCTTGGCGGCCTGCGCGACGTCGGTTGTGGAAGTCGCCGGGACCGTCGATGTCGTGGTTGCTGGTGTCGAGCATGCGGTGAGTGCAAAGGCCGTCAAAAGGACGATTCCCCCAAGTTTTCTCATGCCCGAACGTTAACGGCCGTGCGGCCAAATTAAAACCCCCAAGGGTGATTCCAGTGGATAAAAAAGAAATCCAGATGCTTCACGAAAGCATCCACGCCGAGTACAGGACCGCACTCGCGGAAGCGCAATGGGCGCTGGCTCAGGCGAATGCGCGAGAGAAGGTCAAAGAGGCGCGCATCGTCGAGCTCTTGAACTTGCTCGACCTCGCGACGACTCCCGAAGCCTAACCCCAATTTCATACCCAGTCAGGGCCCCGCACTCCGGGGCCTTTTCTATGCCCAGGAGGCACCTATGCCAGCAGTTACCGGCACCCTGACTGACGTCGGGGGCGGGCATCTCGTAGGGAAAATTCCAGAGATTCACTTCACGTTGAATTCGCCCAACGCCAAGGCGGGCGTGATGCTCCCGACGGAGCCACTGACGGTGCAACCGGCCTCCGACGGCACATGGACGGCCAACCTTCAGTCCACCGTGGACATGAATGATGACGCCTGGTACACGGTCTCGATCCAGTGGTTGGACAGCGCTGGGAACTACGTCCGAGCAGACTTCCCCGATTGGTACCTGCAAGTCCCAACAGGCGGCGGATCCTTCTCGGACCTCTTCGGCAGACCACCGAAAAACCCTCTCATGTTCTACGTGTCCCTTGAGCCGCCCGTCAACCCGCGCAAAAACTCCGCGTGGCTGCAAGACGACCCAACCAACCCCGCTAACCCACTCAACACGGGGAAGCTCCACCTCTTCCTTAGGAGTGATGTCTGATGGTCGCAAACTGGGCATGGGTCTACGTCGCCAACCTCCGCGGTTCTAAGGGCGACAAAGGCGACACGGGTGCCGCCGGCAGTCCGGGAGGACTGGACGCTTGGCAGCCAAACACCTTCTACGCGGCCAACAAGTACGCCATCGCCCCGAACGGTGATCCTGTCCGGGCGAAGGTGGCTTTCACGTCTGGTGCTACGTATAACGCGGCGAACTGGAACCCGTCCACGCAGGACACCCGCCTTGGAACGGTCGAAGGCGTAGCGTCCCAGGCCACGGCTTTGGCTGTCCAGGCACTCCCGCGGTGGAAAGCGAACACGCCCTACTCCGCTGGGCAGCAGGTCGTTGCCCCGGACGGTGACGTGGTAACCGCCAAGGTAGCCTTCACATCCGCTGGCACGTACAGTGCCACCAACTGGAACCCCTCCGCTCCGAGCGCAGCCATCGAATACCGCGGCCTGCCGCAGCGCGAATTGGTTACCGGCGAGGACATCAACAACATCCGCGACCCTGGCTTGTACACGTGCCCGTCCACGACAGTCGCTGCGACGCTGCTGAACTGGCCGGCAGGAAGCTTCACGGGCTCGCTGTTTGTTGGCAAGGCGAAAGCCGGGAACTTCACGAGCCAGGAAGTGCTCGCGCTCGTCTCCACGACGGCGCCGCCGGATCGATACTTCCGGACGACGCGAGCCAGCACCAACACGTCGTGGACGGCATGGGGCTACGGCGCGTGGTTGCGTGGGCCCTTGCTGGACGGCACAAACCTGGACACATTCCGTGAAACAGGTGTGTGGACCAGCACCAACCCCAGCGCACTCGTTGGCGTGCCAGCCGGAGTGAGTTCGGGAGCGATCACCGTAGAAAACTTCGTCACGTCCAAGTCGGGCGTTGCGCTGCAGCGACTCACAACGGCTGACGGACGCGTGTTCATCCGAACCTCCACAGTGTTGGCTGGTTGGGCTGGGATTGCTTGGAAGCAGCTTGGGACGGGTGGAGGCACAACTCCGGTAACTGTTGTCAGTGACGCCGGCCTGAGTAATGCAGTCCTGATTCAGGACTTCAGTCGCCGCCGCGGCGGCCGAAAGAAGGTCACCACCGCCACCTTGGCGTTCCGGTTCGATCATGGGCTTGCGAACTTCAACGCTCTGGTTCGTGCGCAGATGGAGTCCCGCAACTTCAAGTACTCTCTGGCGCTTTGCTCCGGACAGTGGGATCGCACTGAAAACGTGGGAGTGACCGCCTCCATGGTGAACGACTGGGTTACCGCTGGGTTGGCCGAGATTTGGAACCACTCCAAGGACCACGGATCCGGGGACAACTCCGAAGCGTCATGGAAAGCCGCGATCCTTGACGGGCTCACGGAACTTCGGGCGCAGATCCCAGCAGCCCAGATCGACGGATTTGCCCCTCCCGGGTCCACGGGCACTGACTTCGGCGGGTTCGTCGACGGGCAGACGTTGGAACAGTTCTACGCCACGGACGGCGGCCGCTTCATCCTGACCCACCACCCTGTGGCTGCCGGCTACATCGGCGCTACTACCCGCTGGCAGGACGGAATGGTCCGTCAAGGCCTCGGCCACCTCACTATTGACGCGTACACGCTCGCCCAGGCGCAGACCGTCATTCAGGCAGCGGAGACGGGAAAGCGGGCACTGCAGTTCATGCTGCACCCGTCCCGCTTGGACACCGAGGGATACATCACGACGGCAACGTTCATCACGATCTTGGACTACGTCAAGGCAGAAGAAACCGCTGGCCGGCTGAAGATCGTCGGCCCCTACGAGCAGCTTCTCTGCGATGTCCTCTAGGAGGCCCAATGATTGACGGCATTCCCGCCGTAGTAAACCTCGCCAGCCCGTTGGCGGCGACGATTGCGGTCTTCTACTTGGTGTTCACGGGCAGGTTGTGGACCAAGGCCGCGCACATGGACGTAGTCCGCGTGCTGGAGGATCAAATCGCCGCACTCGTCACCGACCGGAACAACTGGCAGTCAGCGGCGACGCTGGCGAACCAAACAAACAGTGACCTCGCCAAGACGAACAGTGACTTCATCGAGAACGCAAAGTTCTCGGCACATGTCATGTCTGCCATCCAGGAGAACGCGGCGGGGGGTGTCTCGCATGCTGTTCAGCAAGCTACGGGCTAGGTGGGCGTCAGTCCGCCAACTCCCACAGTTGGAGCCTGTGGATCACACGTTGGCTGAGGCTGCTCTTGAGCATGCGGTGGACGCTCACCGCGCTGCTCAGGAGCAGCGGGCCGAGGCAACGCAGGTAGTAACCAATCTGCGCGAGGTGAATATTCGCAATGGATTCGCGCCGGCTATCGAAGCACAGATTATGAGGAAGTTAGGAGGGGCCACGTGAAGCGGACCATCTTCAAGGCGTTCACTTGGGCCCTGATCGGAGCGGGGTTTCTGACCACGTATTCGATGCTCGGCCTGCCCGGCTTGTACATCGGCTACGTGGCTGGCTCGTTCTGGGTTGCCCTGCCGATCATCTATTGGGTCTGCCATCCAGAGTGGTGGAAGACCCGGCTAGGCCGGGCGCTCATGATGCTGCTCGGCTCGCTCGCAGCACTGTTCATCCTGATCATCACAAGCGGTCTCTTTGGCGCGACCCCCCTACGTGAGATCTTCCGGATCGTCATTTATAGTGCCGTCCTCGTGGCTGCTGTCAGGCTCGCGGTCCTGTTCTTCCAACTCAGACTCGGCCCCGACTGGGCGCCTCGAAAGGACCGCAAATGAGGCGACCAGTAGATGCGCCGCTGACGCAAGACTTCGGATCTGGTGCCACGGCCGGTGTCGTACCGAACTCGAATCCCAACTCTGGCATGGGGTATTACGTCTACCTGTACGGCAACTACCAGCCAGACGGGCACACCGGGCAGGACTACGGTGCCGCGTCGGGCTCGCCGGTCTACGCCGTCACATCCGGAAAGGTACTCCACGTCGGGAGGCTCGGCGGCACGTACGCCACAAATCCTTGGTGGATCCTGCCTAGCTTCTTCGGTTACGGCTATGTCATCGATCACGGCTCATTCATCGGCATCTACGGCCACTGCCTGGATAGCGCCGCTCGCGTGTCCGTGGGCCAGTGGGTCAGCGAGGGCCAGGTCATAGGCCTGTCCGGTTCCACTGGCGCTTCCGTTTGGCCGCACCTGCACTTCGAGATCCTGCGTGACGGCTACGTGCTGAACAGCCGCTACTACGGCCGTAGCAATCCCGAGGATCTGTTCGCGGGCTCCGTCGAGTACGCCGGAGAAACCGCACCGGCGCCCGTCTACACGGCGGATCAGCAGTTCTTCATCGACCTCAATCTTGCCCTCCCGTAAGGAGCCAGCTATGCCCAAAGCCCCAGTTGTGCCCACCGCCAGCATGTCCAACCAGAAGAAGCTAGATTTCGTTGTCGACCTTCTCGCGAATGGTGGCCCGTCCGCTCTCTACGGGGCCTCCTTGCAGGCGCTGATCGATGACATCCCTCGCCGGGTCGTGAAATCCAAAGTGATTCGAGGAAAGGATTTGATCGACCTCGATCAGGAGATTGCGGATTCCAAATCGATTCTTCTCCGCTTGGAGGGGACTATCGCGGGTCTCGTGGCCGCGATCTCCGCGCTCTCGGCCGGAGTCGGCGCGGACCCGGAAGCCATCAAAGCTGCCATCAAGGACGCCGTCGATGACAACCTCGCGCACCTCACGGCCACTGTCACGATCCAAGCCGCATCCGACATCGACATCACAAAGGACTGACATGTTCACATCCATTCTCCGCACCATCGTCCCGGCTTTGTGGGGCGCGTTCATCGGGTGGGCCATCGGGCTCCTGCCGATCCTCGAACCACACCGCGAGGCGCTGCTAGAGTATGGCACGCCGCTGTCCGCCATTGTCGCGGCCATCCTGATCGGCGCTTGGTATGCGTTCTGGCGCTGGCTGGAACCGCGGCTTCCGGATTGGTTGATCCGCGCTGTGCTCGGCTCCGCGAAGACGCCCGCCTATGAAGGCAAGCACGAAGCTGTAAGCGGCCATGTCACCATCGAGAACGACGGACTGAGAGTCTTCGACTCCCGAGAGCGACCCAAAGACTAGTGACAAGACCCCCACCCCTCGCCGGGTGGGGGTCTTTCGTCGTTTATTGTCAAGTCAAGTCGGGCGGTACATTGGTGCAGTGAATGGGGAAATTACACAGCTGGTCACCTCAGCTGCAGAAAATAGTGGGCGCGAGAGTCCTTTGCCGCCAGCCGCTCTATTGCCGTACGCCGGGGCCCGGCACGCAATACTTCAGCAGCAGGCTTATATGCGCCGGGGAGCTCTTGGCGTCCAAGGTAAAGCAGTCGTATCGCTGAGGTTTGATCACTGGCTGAACGCTATGCGTGACAGAGTGCTTCCGCTGATGCGGAAATACAGGATGCCTGGCAGCATTTGTTTGAACGCGGACAACATGGCCTTCGAACAAAACAACCAAGTCACGTGGCAAGAAGTCACTGACATGGCTCTTTATGACGGCATTGAGGTTTGGAACCACGCTGGCGACCACCGCCCTCATACTGACGAGGCAGGAATTATCGACGCCATCGTGGGCGGTCAGCAACGACTGCAGGAATACGTCGGGCCCAAGCTTGTCGTTGACGGGTTCATGGTCAATGGATCCTCAAACTACGACGGATTCAATCTGGGCCGAGGCGTTGGTGCGTTCTTCACGCTGGCAGGCACGGCCATCCAAAACAGTCATGCTTTCAGTGACGGCAAGAGCTCTGGATTCATGCAACCGCTGGACGGGCGTATCAAACTGGGCGCATCCCACATGACCGTCGAGGGACGGCCGGTGGAGAGAACGATAGACATCATCCGGGAAACGCAGCGGCACGGCCGCGGAATAACGCTCTACATGCACCCCGGGGAAGCCGACTCCCCCAAAGGCATCGCGCTTGAAGACTTCGAGACGATCTTGGCCTATCTGGCAGCGGAGCGGTCGGCTGGCCGGCTCGAAGTCCTGACAGTGTCGGGCATGGCTGTTGCTGACGCAACGCACTCCAGACGTGAAGACCTCCTGACGAACACCCAATTCGTCAACGACTTTGAGGGCTGGGGAGGACGTTCAGGATACTCGCTGCGGACGGTGGACGGGAAACACCTCCTGACAGCATCTGACATGGCGAGGCCCATGACACAAGGGATCTTCCTCGCCACACGCTTTGGATGGGCAATGGGGGGCGTCTGTGAGATGGCAGTCCCAGCCAGGGCGTCAGGCGGCGACCAAGCAACGCTTCGCTTGCAGGTTCATGACACGGGAGATGACACGCGGTTCAAGAAGGAACGGCTGTTCACGCTTCCCGGGGACGGGTCCCCGGTCGATTGTCGGATGCACGTAACCTTGCCCGCCGATCTATCCACACTGTCCATTCGGGCCACTATCGGACGGGAGTCCGGCGGGTCCATCGAGTTCCTCGACGAGCCACACTTCCGACCTGTCTAATAGCAACAGAACGCCCCCACTCTATTTCAGAGCGGGGGCGTTCCTGTGCTATCTATTTGTGCTTCAGCATGTCGAAGCGTTCCATCATGAGGCGCTCATCCTGATAGGCCGGGTGCCCGGGCCAGATGTTCGGCGCTTCGGTCCACTTGTCGAGGTAGTAGCGCAGAATATTGCTGCTGCTTTGCTCGAGAATCTTGCTGATCGTGTCGATGTGGATGTAGTGGTAGACGTTGAACTGACGGTTAGTGATTTTCTTCGCGAAGTTCGTCGGGTGCGCGATCATCTCCGCCGCGATCCAGGGAACCTCAACTTCAATGAGATTCTCGCCAGCCTCCACAGTGAACTCCTGTAGCTGCCGCCAGCCCTTGATCTTTGGCACGCTACCAAACGGGTTGTAATCCGCGTCGCCGATGGAAACGCTCAACTGCCCTTCCTGCTCGGCAACAACCTTCAGCAGTATCTTGTTCGGGTCCGGCCAGGAGTACCGGCTCATCCGAACCTTGATGTTCTCAAAGCTTCCATCAACAATTTCGACCGGGCCAGCCTTTAGCGCCTCGCCGGCTTCGTCGCCGTCCACGTTCGCGTCAAAAGTACCGCTCCCCGGGACCATAACTTGGACGTCCTGAACCTCGACGTTCGATCCGGCCGCCGCCAGCCGGAAGGTTGCGTCGCCTTCCAGTTTGTAGCGTGAGTTCGCCAACTCAGGCACGTCGTAGAGCGAGATGATGCTTTCCATGCCGCGGACGGACTGCCTGAAGATTTCCCAGTGACTTTCGTCGTTGGTCGAAACGGCGAGATCCTTGATGATGGTCGTCGCAGTGGTCCACCCGTTGAGCGTGCAGTTCGGGAAAGTGGCCGGGTACTCCTCGATGATGAGTCCACCGTTGGGCGTGTACCGGGCAACACCGCCCTTGTCAACGGGGATCGTCAGGCTCGCGAGAATCCTGGACAGCGGCTCGCGGAACCGGTCCCCGCCTGGGAATTTCAGGAGCTTTGCGAAAACGTCCACATAGCGCGACTGAGTCAGCCCGCTGTACCAAGTCCCCTTCTTGCTGGAAACCTTCGCCTTTTCTTCGTCGTACATGAAGACCAAGCTGCCTTGCAGGTCTTGCATCTGCTCCACGGCGGCGTCTGCGACCCTGAACGCGGAGTCGAGGAAAAGTTGGTCCTTCGTGATCCTGTACTGGGTGATGTAGTCAGTGATGACGTATGGGCCGTAGATGGGGTGAGCCATCAGCACGCCATCGGTGCGGCGGCCCGGGTATCCGTTAGGTAGGAACTCGATCCGGTAATAGTCCCAGATCGCTTTCCGCTCAGCTCGGAGCGGCGGCAAGCCTACCTCTTGCTCGTTAGTCATGTAGGTGCCAGCAGCACTCATTGTTTCCCCATTTTTAGGCCAATTTACCAAGGGTCAACTTTACCCGAAGCGCGAATGGCCTCCACCCTCAATACCGAGGGTTGAGGCCATTATGAGTCGCATTTATCCGAAGGTTACGCGGGCGCGTCCTTCGGTTGGGTAGAGCTTCCGCCCTTGGTAGGTCCAGACGTTCCGCTCTTCATCCTTGGCGAAGTTTGATGCTTCCACCGGGCCAAGGGTCGCGATGTACTTCTGCACAGCCTTGTCGAAGGAATCCGCCACGATGTGCGGGCCGTTAACCTTCGAAGCAGGCTCGCGCTCTTCGCCGACCGCCTGGCCCTCGACCCAAACGTTCCAGATGGTCAGGCCTCGTGCCTGATCTTCGGTAGGCCAGAGACGTCGGCCCATTTCGTCTTTGGGGTGATCCCAGGAACGCATGTACCAATTGCCGCCCTGCTTATGCAGAAGATTTCGAGCCTTCTTGCCGTTGGGGCCGACCGGCCGGGCAAGCTGCTTATCCTTCCACATGTATTCGGAGGCGGCTTCGAAGAACGTTGGAGCCTTGATCGGTTTCGGGTTTAGCTTCTCCGCTTCGCCGATACCTTCCTTGGCTTCGATCCAGATATCCCATTCGCTGACCTCTGGTTTCGTCTCAACAAACCGCTCGACCATGATCGCCTGCGGCTTACCCTTATTGCTGGTGTCCGTGATCCACCGCCCGCGGCACTCGTTACCGTCCGGGTCCTTGTGCCCCTGCGTGGGGACACCCGCGGGGATGGCGTCATTCTCGGCATACTCAGTCGTCATTGGCCTCTGGTCTCCTGGGTGTTGTTGGTGCGGATGGCGATGGCCCGGCAACCTTCGGGGATGAGTTCCCGGGCCGCGGCATAAGCGGATGCATAGTCGGCGCCCGCAGCTTGCACAGAGCCTTGCTCACCCTCAGCGTTCTCGATGGTCAAGGTAACTTCCACTGGACCATCTTGGCATGATGGTGGGCATGATCTATCCGCCGACGTCGTTCCTGCTGGATGGTGTGACGTACGAGTTCACCCACCCAGCGCGTGTGGGGCCTGTGGAGGACGTCCGCTCATGGGAGCCCGGCCATCAACCCAAAGTGCACGCGCAAGTGCCACTGAAGGGCGGCGGGAAGGTCGCCGTCTACGCCGACGCCACCCACTGGAACCGAACCCAGATCAGCGTCCAATGGTACGACGACGACAAAGACAGCCTCACCGCCTGGCTGCCCAAGGATGACGTACGACCCGTCACGGAGTCCGAATGGGACATCGACCAATACAACCGCTGCCCCGAATGGCTGCGTGTCATTCAGTGGGGCAAGCGTCCGCCCGGATTCCTGCCTGAATAGCTACACTGTCCTTCTCGCGGGCGAGCAGGGAGCGTATCGTTCCGCTCATGGAAGACGAAGATGTCTCGAAGCGAAAGCCTTCAGCTTCGCGACTAATGACAGCTCGGATCCGAGCCGCGCTCAGTGACCTAGGAATTAGTCAGGCAGAGGCAGCACGAAGATTCGGCATGTCTCAGCCCAACTTCAGTCGGTTAGTGAACAACGAGGTCCGGCTGATGCCAGAACACCTTTTCAAGATCGAAGAGACTCTGGGGATTCCTCTCGCGTATTTGTTAGGCGAATCAGATGAGCTTCCCGGCACCAAAGGTGCACGCTCGTGAGCGAACCAACGATGACGTACCGCGGGGTCAAGCACATTGCTCGGCGCCACGACCCAGACTCGCAAGAATGGCAGGTGTACCGGCTGAGTAGTGCAGGTGAAGTACAAATAGCCCTGATCATCAAGGACGACCAGGATTACAGGCCCTTCACGGCCGTACGAGCCGCGGGCGGGCTAGTAACCGAATGGGACACGTTTGAGGCTGCGTTCGAGTACGTCGCGAAGACCTTTTGACGTCGCTTGCGACACGCGGGCACTGTTTCCCCCAATGGGGGGAAGTAGGGTCAAATCACCCCCGATAGCGCTGTTTCTGCGGTTTCGATAATCCGGGCCAAATCGGCCCACTTCCCTTTATTTGCAAGGCAGAAGCGCACACTGAGCGAGTTCGAAAAATGGGGTTCAAATCCCCCCGTCTCCGCCCCGGGAAGCCCGGTAACTCAACGAAGTTACCGGGCTTCCCCCCTGAAGCCGAGAAAATCCCCCCAAGAACTGTTAAAGTCAGGTCAACGAATCCCCCGGAACCGGTGAGTTCTAGGGGGTTTTCGTTTTTCCGGGTGAGCGCATCAGTTCCTCCCGGTCCAACAATCGAGGGAATTGGGGAGCTCAAATGAGGATCACGGAGGCGGCAAGGGACGCCGCATCAAAGGCCATCTACATGCGCCACCATGGCACTGACTGGGACAACGAATCGGAAGAGACCCGAGGCACGTTCCAGCGAGACGCAGAGGCTGCACTGGCTGCCGCCACCCCTCTGATGCTTCCGCACCATCTGTGCCCAACATGCGAGGGAACTGGATTAGCGGATCCGGAAGAGATCGACCTTGAGACGATCTGCTCAACCTGCAAAGGGAGTGGACTCTCGTCTGCGAAGGAGGGTGACCGTGCTTAGCATCACCGAATTCCTCGAAGCCAGGATCGCCGAGGATGAGGCCGAAGCGAAGCAACTTCAAGGCGACATGGATTTCGGGCTGGAAGCTGCCGGGGACAGGATGCTTGCTGAGTGCGCGGCGAAACGAGCGATCATCGCAGCGTGCAGAGAGGACCACGAGGACTCGCTGACCCGTAACGACGACACGATTGAGCTTGGCTCCATTGCGCTCTATGCACTCGCCAGCGTCTACTCCAACCACGCCGATTACCAGCAGGAGTGGGCAGCGTAATGGCAACCATCGAGACCCGCAAGAACGCCGCTGGGAAGATTACCAGCTACCGCGTCGAGTGGTACGACAAAGGCAAGCGGCACCGGCAGACCCTCCCAACAGAGACGGCGGCCATCCAGTGGAAGGGACTACTCGAGGCAGTCAAGCACGATACCCAAGCCGCGCAGACAGCCCTGCTGCGTCAGGTCTCCAAGTCCCCATCATTTGAGGAAGTCGCGCTGGGACACATCGAGCGACTGATCAACGTCCGCGAGTACACGATCAAGCGCTACCGCGGCTACATCAAAAACCACTTCGCCGGGCTGGGCCACCTGCCCGTGGACCAAGTCACCGAGGACGATCTCATTCGCTGGATCAAGGGCATGGTCAAGAAAGGCTGCTCCCCGAAGACCATAGCCAACGTGCACGGCTTCATCCATGCCGCCATGAATTCGGCCGTCCGCCGGCGCCTCCGGCCGGACAACCCATGCAACGGCCGACTGCTGCCCAAGGATGACACCACCGAAGACAAAGCCATGTTCCTGACGATGGACCAGATGAATCTCATCATCGAGCAAGCCGACGAATGGCAGCGGCCCATGTGGCTCCTGCTCATCGGCGCTGGGCTGCGTCTGGGCGAGGCACCAGCGCTCACCCGGGCTGACTGCCAGCTCGACGCTGTTACGCCTTGTGTGCGCATTACGAAGGCCTACCAAGAGATGGAAGACGGCTGTGCAGTCGGAGCCCCAAAGACGAAGAAAGCGCGCCGCACGGTGGCACTGGCACCTTCCACGGTCG
>Ga0157371_10001136_pt1 | contig 28675 bp, 24 predicted proteins | sample C45metaG_FD_113462 | JGI IMG/M metagenome (GOLD analysis project Ga0157371, IMG submission 113462) | Corn rhizosphere microbial communities from Kellogg Biological Station, Michigan, USA - C4-5 metaG | ecosystem: Host-associated > Plants > Roots > Rhizosphere > Soil | place: USA: Michigan... | reverse complement strand
ATGGAGAATTGCTAGATGTTATTCGTTGGGATGGCGATAAGATCGAAACTATTGTTAATGAAAAAGGAACTTTGGGTACAGAAATTCAAACTCCACGATTCGGCAAGCTAGTCCCTAAAGATGAGTATCAAGCTATGACCATCGATAGTATTCTGAAAAACCAAGTTACTTCTGTAAGAGGTCGTGCAGGTAGCGGTAAATCTCTTATAGCCCTACACACATCATGGCAGTTAGTAGAAAAAGAAGGATATAAGTTGGTAGTGTTTGTAAACCCTGTAAATACACAAGATGCTACAGAGCTAGGATATTACAAAGGTGACAGACTTACTAAGTTGCTTCAATCTTCTGTAGGAGCTACTCTTATCTCTAAGTTTGGTGACGAGTTTACTATTATGGAGCAAATGGAAGAAGGCAAATTAGAGATACATCCATTCGCAGATTTACGTGGATATGATACTGGCGATAATAAAGTTGTGGTTTGGATTCTAGAAGCACAGAACTTAACTTCTGAGCTACTTAAATTAGGCTTACAACGTATTGGCGAAAATACTAAAGTTATCGTAGATGGAGATTTTCATTTACAAATTGACAAACAAGTATACGCAAATAATAATGGTATGAAGAGAATGTCTGAGGTGCTTAGAGGCATTGATTTATACGCTGAGATCGAACTTCAAAATGTATATCGCTCTAGATTAGCTGATTTGGTTGATGCGATGTAGAAATTCAAAGAGAAGACTTAGCGGTCTTCTCTTATTTTAATAAATCACAAAGGGGATAGAATTTATGACAACATCTTATGAGGTTTCTAAGATTATATTAAACGATGTATATATAGGAAAGAACCATGTACAAAATTCAAGACTTAAAGAATCTCACTCCACGGCTAACGATTTTAAATTAGCGGTAGATATTATCTTTTTAAGCGTATTAACTAACAAGGCTAAAGATGCTAATGATACAGACACCTATAACAAAGCATTGTCAGAGTTGAATAAAGCTATTGGATATCTTAATAGTAAGGTTTCAACCGATGAAGCGAAATACAAAGATGTGTATAATCATCCAGGAACTCCCATTATTTTTCAAGCATCAATTATGGTTAAGAAGTTTAATATGGATTATTTAACGGAGACTAGAAAGAGTCAGATAGAATATCTTTACAATAGTACAAAAGCTTGGTGTGTTAGTGCGTATAATAGTCAGACTAATAAGAACGGAAAGACTGTACGTTACAATGTCGAAAATATGATAGCTGATGTCGGATTGCCAAATAGAGGTGTAATTGCTTTAAACTCTTTAGCTTTAAATGGAGGTGCGTTTGCACTAGATTCATTATTCTTCCATGATGGCTTGCCTGCAACGTATCCTTATAGAAATGACATTTCAAATATGGGTAACTATATTAAGTTTTTTGGTTTTGGAGATTCTACAAAAGGCAGACTGTCTTATATTGGTGCAGGCGATGCGGTAAACGATGCTACAAAACGTGTCTATGTTGATACAGGGTATTTATCATGGCACGCATTAGGATTAACTCTTATGGCTCACGGAACTACTCACGCTCCAATTGAATCAAGACCTTCGTCAATATTACAGACAGAAGCAGAGCTTATTAATAAGGGATTCAAAACAGTGTACGATATTCTTGATTATATTCCGCAAAAATGGAAAGAGTTTGGCTTGTCTCCATACGGAGCTGATGTAAGAGAATATCTTTATACATTGGCGGTTACAGGAGATCAAAGTACTGTAGATTGGATTGACAGTATTCAGACTACTAGTGGCAATGGCATTCCTAAAGTGGCACGCATAGCAATTATTGATGAGAATCAAGGAGATACTGGTGAGGCTGATTTCCATAGAATAGTACACGCACTAGCTTTTGGAATGCTAAAGAATGTTAATTTTTCTTAATGTAATAAAAACTGTTGACAAGTATAAATGTTTATGATATACTAAGTATACAGGTTAAGAAATTCGATTTATTATTCAAAGTTTTATCAAAGCTCTTCTTGGCTGTCACTGAGAAGAGCAATCTTTTAAAAATATCGTAACAAAAGTTGTTGACAAACACAAAAGATTATGATATAATAGTATTATAAGTTAAACAACGCATCATTACCCAAGTGGTTAAGGGAACGGACTGCAAATCCGTTATTCGTCAGTTCGATTCTGACATGATGCTTTTACTGAGGCGAATTAGGCAAGCGGTTAAGCCATCCGACTTTCTATCGGACATGCAGGGGTTCAAATCCCCTATTCGTCATTATAGACACTTACAGCAATTACATACAAAACTACTTATGGATAAAGTGTGGCGAGAGTTCGAATCTCTCCTTGGGGTTGACTGCTCCTTGTGGTGTAGCGGTAGCATAAAATGTTGTGTCTAGTTTAAAGAGCCTAGTCAGCTCTTCTTAAAATGTTGGTGCGGTAACGTTGGAGTGTTACGGTGGACTGTAAATCCATTGCATTTTGCTTAGTAGGTTCGAATCCTATCACCTTCACCAAATAAATTATATAAAATAAAGTGTTGACAAGTGCAACAAATTATGATATAATAGTATTATAAGTAATTAAGCCGAAGTGGTGGAACGGTATACACAGTGGTCTTAGAAGCCACCGTCCTTGAGACATGGAGGTTCAAATCCTCTCTTCGGCATCAGTTTCTCACAACTTAAAAGTGAAGATTCAATAAAGACACTAACAGCTATTTAAACCCTTAAAAGAGCAGTCCTATGCGTAGGTTCGAATCCTACCTTGCCGAATCTCGGTGAGTAGTCAAGCGGTTAAGACAGGACTTTATAAGAGAATAGTGTCTTGAGTTCTAGCTCGATTCGTATAGTGGCATTACGGCTGACTTGTAATCAGCTTACGGCAGTTCGAATCTGTCATCGAGCATCACCATAAGATAAGTAAACAGCGTTTTAAGTTTGTTTCTTTCTTTTATACCCATAGACACATACAGCAAATACCTAAAAGGTAAATACACAATCATTCAGAGATTATGTTAGGGCGGTTCAATTCCCCCAAATTGCGTGTCTAGTAATATGTCGAAGTGGTGGAATAGCAGACACGCCATACCTCAAATTTGGTGCGGTAGATATACCGCTTTGTAGGTGCAAATCCTACCTTCGGCTCTAATAATGGAGAGCCTTGCATATTGGGAGTGCTAACCAGTCTTGAAAACTGGCGTACCGAAAGGTACTAGGAGTTCAATCCTCCTGCTCTCCTCCATAATGGACATGTAGCTCAAAGGAAGAGCATTCCGCTCATAACGGAAAGGTTGAGATATCGTAATTCTCCGTGTCCACCAAATATAAGTTAATGGAGCATTGTGTGAGTGGCTTAAACAACTTGTTTGCTAAACAAGCAATCGTTAATTCGGTTCACAGGTTCGAAACCTGTATGCTCCGCCAAATAATACGTCTATCTTCTAACGGATAAGAAAACAGGTTTCTACCCTGTGAATGTGGGTTCGATTCCTGCTAGGCGTGCCAAATGCGGGATTGGTCTAACGGCATGACATCTGACTTCCAATCAGAAAGTAGGGGTTCAACTCCCCTATTCCGCTCCAAATTATAAAATTAAATTAAACATGATAATATTAATGTAGAAGGAGGTTTTAAATATGGATTTAAAAGTTAGAAATATTGATTTCAACTATGATAATGATAATATAGTTACTAGTGTGAATGTTAGATTTGATTCTCACAACACTAATAACAATGAGCCTGTTGTATTAAATGGATATATTAGAATTTCTAAAGAAGAATACGATACAAATGCAACGGATCTAAATGCTTTAGCAGTATTGGCTAAGAATAAGATTAAAGAAAAAATTAATGCATAATGTAACAAAAAGTATTGACAAGAGTAATAAATAATGATATAATATATTTATAAGTAAAAGACACTAACAGCAATTATAAAACCAACAAACTTTTAATTTGTGCTTAGGTATATAGTGTCTTGAAAATCTTTGGGGTATAGCCAAGTGGTAAGGCACTTCACTGTTAATGAAGCCATCGCTAGTTCGAATCTAGCTACCTCAGTAAAATCCTGTATCTCTACGGAGTTAAATAGTAGCATTGTGCAATATGATTAATATAGATAACTAGTAAATGTTTATATTAGTCATAATCGATAAAGGCTAGAAGGTAGCACACAGTATGGGTAGTAAGTTTCTTTTATATCATATTTTCTTTGACACTATAGAAGAACAAAGATAAAATTGATAATTTTAAATGGCTTGTTCGTATATGGATATTACACTTCCCTGTCACGGAAAAGAAGCGAGTTTGAGTCTCGTACAGGTCGCCATATTATTTCGAGATAGACAAACTGGTAAAGTCAACGGTCTTTGAAGCCGTTATTTGGAGGTTCGACCCCTCCTATCGAAGCCAATGAAATAAACACGATGTAATTCAATTTGGTAGAAGCCTTGCTTTGGATGCAAGAGGTTGTAGGTTCGAATCCTACCATCGTGATAAAGTCTGTGGAGACTTCCAAAACCCACACAGCCTTACTGGTGTTCTAGGCTGAAAAGAAAAGACGAAGACTATTATATAATAGGTTACAGTTTAAGCATAGATACTGTTGTAATAGATAGAACCCAAGCAACTAAGCTCCTATTATATCTACATTTTGGGGGTAAGAGGATTAAAGGCGAGAGGTAAGCCGATGGACTCCAAATCCATTTCCAAGAGGTTCGATTCCTTCTACCCCTGTTATTACCGCTCCACCTGTTAGCATAGGTACGGAAACGGAGTTAATAAACCAACTTAACAGCTCGAAGATCAACGTGTAAGGAATTATACTGAGGAATGCTACCTCGTATCTTCTAGGTAGAGTTGGGAGTGAGATTTATAAAGGTTTTGCTCACTTATATTATGTAATTGCGAATTAATTTCAATGCTGTAAAACACATCACTACGGTAGTCTAATAAATTACTAATGTCAGAATGGAGTATGTGTGCAATTATATGTATAAAAAGATAGTTTTATCAAATGACTAATCTCTCAAAAAAGCAGTGACAAAGTTTCACTTTAGCCATAAGACATTGATAGATTTGTCTACACTTTGTAAAGTAGATTCGAAAAGAGCAGGTTGGTGTCTATCTGGGAATTATCCCAAGTGATAGACGTAAAACCAACTACAAGGTCAGCGTAACTTTGTCGCATCGAATCTAGCTTACAGTGTGTAGCCTAACTGGTTAAGGCACTCGCCTGTGAAGCGAGTTAAGAGGATTCGAGTTCCTCCATGCTGATTAAGACTACTGTTTTATTATTTTTCATACGTCTTCCAAAACGGCTTAGAAAAGTGATTGGGTTGCACTCCATCAATGTGTCCGATATAGATATCAGCACAGACAACGGAAAGGTTGACCGTTAGCTATAGAGAAATGAAGGATTAACCGTCCTTCCTGTGTTGATTTACCTACCTCCTACGGTGACTAGGGGCTACGCTGTGGTAGCACTCGAAAGAGTGTAGAAATAAGGACACAGAAACAAGTGAGATAGGTACACTTGTGATACTAGGCTAAGCTAGCTAGGTCGTCACCAAGTTCTTTAAACCTTCATATCCATGCGTGGAGTTTATGAGTACGCTATTCTTTGCGGAATCTTGTAAATCACATGGTAGACAATTAGCGTTGTCAAAGTCGCAAGAGTAGAAAAAGGATGAGCGACAAGGTTTAATTTATTATCATTGCGGAGCAAATCGGTTTTGACTTGAGCTTCATAAGCTCGATGAAAGGGTTCGATTCCCTTCTCCGCAATCAAATGGCTTCGTAACTGAGGTAGATTAGTGACGGACTGAAAATCCGTAGACGTTGGAGCGTTACCAACCGAAGCCACCATAATACTGTAGTAGCTCAGTTTGGCAGAGCATTCGTTTATTCCGAGGAAAAGGTCGTTGGTTCGATTCCAACCTACAGTGCCGATATACTAGGGTAGCTCAGAGGTAGAGCAACGAACCGATAATTCGTAGGTCGCAGGTTCAAATCCTGCCCTTAGTACCAAATAAGGAGAATTAGTTTATGATAAATACAAAATCGATTGGCAACATTGGAGAAGCTAAAGTATTAGCAGAGTTTGTTTCTTATGGAATACCTGTGTATATACCTTTTGGCGACAATGAGCAATCTGACTTAGTAGTATTTCTCGATGGAAGTTTGCAGAGAATACAGATAAAAACTATTCAACATATTACAGATGGAGTAATGACTTTCGGATTAACTAGTAGACGTTATGATGTAGATTACAAATATACTTCTGATGAAGTTGATTATTTCGCTTTACATTGTATAGAGAATAACAGTTGCTACTTACTTAAGAATGATGGCGATCCGTTAAGAGCAGTAAATCTAAGAATTGAAAAACCAAAAAATAATCAAGCAAAAGGTATAAGAATGGCAGAAGATTATCTTTTTGAAAATGTATTATCAAATATATAAATAAGCCACATACACGACTTAAGACACAAACAGCAACTACACCAACCACTAATCGGATAGTATACTGTGTCTTGTTTTAAAATTAACTATAAAGGGAGAGATTTTAAAATGGCTCATATTAAAAAGATTAAGACAATTTACGGAATGCGTTATGCGGTAGTTGAACCATTTACTTCTGAGACGAAGAATCTCAAAGGAGAAAAAGTTGTTACTACTAAAGAGTATTCAGTAGAATACAAACGAGACAAAGAAATCGCACTTGCAATCTTCCCTGTAACAGAAGAAGGATTAATTGAAGCAAAAGAAGTACAGAAATTATTTAATAAATAACGTGTTATAAGTAGTTGACAGATGTAATAAATAATGATATAATAAGTATATAAGTTAGTTAATAGACACCTACAGCAATCACAAACCCTATAAAATTTCATTTGAGAAGAATTATATTTTGTGTGTCTAGTTAATAAGTTTCAGCATGAAAGCTCAACGATATAGTTGCGAAACTAGAGGTTGAGTCAGTAATGCACAATAAAATACCAGACCATTCCGCAAAGGCTATTTGGTATCAACTAAGTAGCGTGGAAACTACAGTCCTACTCTTGAAAAATTAAAGGCTCATTACAGCAATCTACAAACAAAACCTACAATCATATAAAAGAATAGTAATGAAAAGAATCATACTAGCAAGACCATAGAAATAACCATAGAAATACGACAAGTAGAGCCTTGTTAAATTATTATAAAAGACACATACAGCTAATAACAAATACATAATGTAGAAATATTATTTTGTCTTACTTGTGTCTTGAATAATTTTTAAATAGATTCTTGTATTTTATTTATAGAATTTGAGAATGTATTTAAAAATAAAAAATATAAAAAATTAAAAGGAGTAGTGATAATTATGATTAATCATTTAAACAATCATTTTAACGAAACAACAACTGCTAATGGAGCTAAAGCTTATAACTCAACAACATCAGCAGTTTTAGATTTATTTTCTCAAGGTGGAGCAATGAGACAACGTAGCGATAGTGATATCGTAAGATTATTCTCAACCGCATACGCTGAAAACCCAACGTTAGCAATGAAGACGTTATTCTACTTGCGTGACATCAAGCAAGGTCAAGGAGAAAGAAAATTCTTCAAATTATCTTTAAAGCATCTAGCATTACACAATAAAGATTCTTTAAAGAAAAATCTACACCTAGTACCAGAGTTTGGTCGATGGGATGACCTATGGGTCTTATTAGATACTAGCTTAAAAGGCGATGTAGCATCATTAGTTGTTAGTCAACTAGCAACAGATATGATGTCTGATAATCCTAGCTTACTTGCTAAGTGGATGCCATCTGAAAACACTTCTAGTCAACAAACTAAGAAGTATGCAAAAATTTTACGTGAAGCTTTTGGTACTACACCAAAGAAATATCGAAAAGCATTATCTAGTCTTAGAGCTAAAATCAACCTAGTTGAGACTAAGCTTACAGAGAAGAATTACGGTGATATCGATTATTCTAAGTTGCCATCAAAAGCAGGTATGCAATATCGTGGTGCATTCTTCCGCAATGATGAAGTGCGTTACAAGTCATTCTTAGACTCTCTTGAAAAAGGTGAAGTCAAAGTAAATGCAGGAACTCTATATCCAAACGACATCGTTGGCAAGATTTTAGGTGCTAGTGGTGGGCGTGGCAGACGAGAAGTATCTGAACAAGATATTAAGCTGTTTGAAGGTCAATGGCAAAATCTAACTGACTTCATTGGTGACAAAACTGAGGATTCATTAGTAATGGCTGACGTAAGTGAGTCTATGAATGGTACACCAATGAATGTATCTATCGCTCTTGCGATGTACATTGCAGAACGTAATAAAGGTATCTACAAGGATCACTTTATGACATTTACAGATGAGCCATCTATGGTCAAAATCACAGGAAGTAACATTGTTGATAAAGTGCATAATATCCAAGCTCGTAAAGGTTATAGCACTAATATTCAAAAAGCGTTACAAACTGTATTAGATGTAGCAGATGCATACAGCTTGTCAAACGATGAAGTTGTTAAGAAAATCTACATTATCTCTGATATGCAGTTTGACAGCTATAACATCAATGGTACAAGCGTACATATCTTTAAAGAAATGGAAAAGAAATTTAACTCAAAAGGTTACGATTTCCCTAACATTGTATTTTGGAATGTAAACGCTTATGGCAACTCGCCAGTCACAAAAAATGCACAAGGAGTACAACTTGTAAGCGGATTCTCGCCAAGCATCTTGACTCAGCTATTGAACAACGATGGAAAAACGCCTTATGACTTTATGTTAGAGGTTGTAGATTCAGAAAGATATGCAGAAGTTACAGCGTAAGCTGTTTCTTCTGATTAGACTAAAAGGGGGCTTTACATATGACTAGACAAGAACGAAGACAAGAAGCTAGAAAAAATGGTAAGTCATTCGAACCGCAATACAATAAAGGTCGAGTGATTACTAAAGCAGAATACGATAAAGAAGTATTAGAACTTAAGAAAGAGCGAGAAGAAGCTAAAGATAAGTTTTTAAAAGAAAAAGCATTAAAAGAATTATCAGAGACATCTAAATAGAATATTTCTTGCATATGGCAAGTGGTCGGGAAGACAGAAAATAAGTCAAGGGCTAAAGCCTTTGGCTTATTCTGCTTTTACCAATAAGATTACAAGGGGATTAACAATGAGAAAATATACTAATCAACAGGGTGAACTAGTTACGGTGGATGAGAACCATTTAAACATAGCCGTAAAGCTTAAGAAGGAATTACAGAAGGCTAGCCCTTCTAGGAAGTGCAACTGGCGTATGCATAAGAATATGATGGAAATAGAAGGTTTCTATAATTCAGACACTAATGAATCTTATCGTTGTTTAATCAAAGATTATCAGAAGAACGTAGGAGAATTGCCACAAGTAGAGAAATATGCGGATATGGTAGCCGACTCAAAGTTGCAATCAATAAAAGAACTAGTCGGAGATATCAGACATGAAAAAAGAGATAATCAACATGTGCTACGACAAATTAATAAAGGAACAAATCAACTAATCGACTTTTCTCTAGTACTTGAAGAGATTGGAAATTCTTTCAGAAGTTTTGATTTTAGTCAATATAATTTACAACCATATGAACCTACAGAAGAAAAAGATTCTAAAATGATTGTTGCACTTTCCGACATGCATATAGGAGCACTGGTTGATACAGATGTAAATAAATATAACTTTGAAATCGCTGTTGATAGATTGAGTCAGTATGCTTCTAAAATCATCACAGAAGCTCGTAAGAGAGATATAAATGAACTTTACATAGTAAACCTTGGGGATGTCGTAGAACACTCTACAATGCGTTATGGACAAGGATTTAGCACTGAGTTTGCATTCTCTGAGCAAATCACTAAAGCTTCTGATTTAATAATTAAATTCATTACCATGTTAGCTAATGAGAAATTCATCGTTACATATGCAGGCATAGCAGGGAATCACGATAGAATAACTGATAAAGATAAGAACATCGATGGCGACCATGCAGTTAAAGCTATCAATCATGCGATTGAGATATTCGTAAAATACTCTAATCAAGAAAATGTTAAATACGTACAAGCAAAAGATTATAAGCATTATCTTCAATTAAATGGAGTAAATATCTTAGCTCTTCATGGAGACTTGGATAGCAAGAATGACTTACACCTATTGTCTAGACACTCTAATATAGATGGAGTGAATTATGATCTAGCTATCATGGGACATTACCATACTGTAGATATCACAGAAGTAGGATTAGGAAAATACATAAGCGTTAGTGGAAGTATCAAAGGTGCTGATGACTATTCTTTAAATAAAATAAGAAAAGTATCCGCTCCATCTCAAAGTTACTACATAATAGACAAGAATAAAGAAATAGAGATTAAATGGGTCACTTTTAATTAAAAACAGTATAAAAACTACATTTTATCAAGTAAGTGACACAAAACACCTTAGTTAAGCACTAATACTTGAGAAGGTAAATTATTACTATATAACTACATAAAATAACAACAAATTACTAAGGCTTATACATTTAATATGTATGAGCTTTTTTAATTTAAAACAAAGAAAATAGGAGGTGCTTGTATGAGCGTGCAAAGAGGTAGAAACGTTAAAAGAGAAGTAAAACCAAAAAAGAAATGTCAAGGCAAGTGTGGCAAAGAGAAAACGCATACGTTCTTCTACAAGGTAGATTCTCCGATGTTTCCAGATGGAATGTCTAATATATGTCGTGACTGTGTTCGTGAACAAGTAGACGTTGAAGATACAGAACAAGTAATAGGATTTTTAAGACAGATTGATAAACCTTTTTATCAAAAGATATGGGATACATCATTAAAAGGTGTAAATCATCCTATTGGAACTTATTTAGGAAAAATTAACTCACTACAACAATATGAAGGTAAAACTTTTGACGACAGCGATGGTATCAATGGAGTTGGAAAAGTTGATCTATCTTCTACTAAAATATCTGACACTGTAGAAAATGTTAAAGGCGAAATCATAGAGTATTCTGATGACTTAGTAAATACGTGGGGAATCGGATACAAAAAAGAAGAGTATTTAAAGATGGAAAAATTTTATCAAGATATGAGATTAACTCATGAAATACATACTCCTGTTCACGTTAATAAATTGATGAGTCTTTCACGATTGACTGTAAAGTTAGATAGATTGTTACAAGCAGACGATTGGACTAACTACACTAAGTTAGCAAAAACAATCGATGAAATGGAAAAATCAGCAGGGTTTAGACCTGCCGACAGACAAGGTATCGATGATGCTACAGGTATTCGATCTTTCTCTCAGATTTATGAAGAAGTAGAAAAGAGAGGCTTTAGAAAGCCACCTAGGTTAGAATTTGACGAAGATATAATTGACGGAATAGTTATCTCATTGGCTAACTATTACCATAGAATAGTAGGTATGCAAATACTTTCAGACGTTCCAGAAGACATTAGACAAGAGTTAGATGCTTTTTATGAAGTAGATGAAACTCCAGTAGAATTGAATGATGAAGAGTATGAGGATATGGATTTCAGTTTAGAAAAAGAAGTAGAGGAAGAATAATATGGCTAAATGGAAAAGTTTCGGTGACTTAGAAAATATACAAGGAACTAATCAAAAAAACATCCATGAGATGTTGCCAGAGTTTGCAGACATGTTAGCTTACTTCCAAACATATCCAGATATGTTTATAGACTACTTGCTACCAAGTGATAGCACTTTTAGTCTGTATCCGTTCCAAAGAGTTTATCTAAGAGTAATGGCAAGATATAAAAAAGTATATATTACAGCAACTCGTGGTACTTCAAAATCATTCTTAAATATATTATCAATGTATTTAAAATGTATATTTTTCCCAAATATTAAACTATCACTAGTAGCACCACAAAAAGACCAAGCATCGCAAATTGCTCAACAAAATATTGAAGCTATTTGGAATTTCATCCCTGCATTGCAAGGTGAAATGAAATCAAAAACTTTCGCAAAAGATTTTACGAGAGTTAAGTTTCATAATAATAGTGTACTAGATATTGTTGTAGCAAGTCAAGGTTCTCGTGGTCTTCGTAGACATGGTTTATCATTTGAGGAAATTGTACAAATGGAAAGACATAGAGAGGTAATCGGTGAGGTATTATTACCACTACTAGCTAACAATCGTAAAGGTGCAGATGGTAAGGTTTCACCTCATGAGATACATAAACAATTAATGTATGTTACGACAGCATCGTCTAGACAATCATATGCATGGGAGCAGTTACGTTCCGTTATGATTGATATGGCTTTGATGGTGGAGAATAAAGATGAGTTAGATAATAAGAAGTCAGCATACGTTATAGGTAACGATTTTCATCTTCCTGTAATGTTTGAGCAATTAGATCCAGATTACGTTGACGAAGTTAAAAACGATCCGTCAATGTCTCCATTGCAATTCGCTCGTGAGTATATGTCGGTTTGGACAGGTTCTAGTGAAAACAGCTTAGTTCAACTTAAAGACTTAGAAAAATGCAGAGTATTAACTAGTGCCGAATTTGAATATATCAAAGGCAAGACAGACCATAAATATATTATATCTGTCGATGTAGCACGTTCGGATAGAAAAGCATCCGCAACAACCGCTATAGCCGTATTCAAAATAATCCCTAGAGGTAACGGAACTTATTGGAAACAGTTAGTTAATATACATACATACAAAGGCGATATGCACTTTGAGAGTCAATCAGTCTATATTAAAGAATTAGTAGATAAATATAGTGCTTCAATGGTCGTGGTGGATGGTAACGGCTTAGGTCGTGGTCTATTGGACTACTTAGTTAAAGAAGATAAATATCCTTCGTACTCAGTAACAAATGATGACGGCACTTATGAGAAATATAAAGTTCCTAATTCACTTCCTTTAATATTTAACGTTATGTCGAATACTAAAGAAACTAAAGCATCTAATATTCACAATAACTTCATGGCAGTAATAGCTAACCATGATTTAAAATTATTAGTTTCCGATGCTATCATAAAAGAAAAATCAAGAGAAAAAGATTACGAGAAATTAGCAGAGAAACTTATGCCACATGTTGAGACAGGGTTATTTGTTGATGAAGTAATGAATCTTATATATGAAGCTAAAGGAAATAATACATCTATTAAACAAGTCTCTAAGAGTATGGATAAGGATAGATATTCTGCCGTATCTTATGGATTATATTATATATATTTAGAAGAAAAGAAAAATCAGCAAAGAAAACGAGAAGTTTTCGATGCTACTGGATTTATAGCTATTAAAAAAGCGAAAAATAAAATTTGGTCATGATGGAGGTGAAACACAATGATTAACGAAGAAAAAAATGAAGTTCAAGAAGAGGTTCAAGTAGAAAGAAAGAGCGTTATGACTTTCGATAGATCGACTTTCGCAAGGTTAGTGATTAGCGACTTGTCTAGTAATAAAGATGGAAGAAGTTTGCTAAAGAGATATAAACAGAGTGAAATTAGAGATATTATAGAGAATTATAAACTTGAAAGAAATCAAATCAAACTTCGTGAAATCTCTCAATTGTTGTTTGCAAAGAGTCCTCAATATCAAAGACTAGTTAGACACTTTTCAGATATGGCTTTATTTCATTATATTTTAACACCAGTTAAAAATATCCGTAAGCTTCATCAAGGGAAAGTATTAAAGCAATACGAAGAAATGGGAGAAATGGTTAGAAGTATGTCTCTCAAACATGAGATGCAAAAGGTTCTTAGAACTGCATTTCTAGAGGATATATTCTTTGGATATATACATAAAGATAAAAATTCTTTTTATATTCAAAAGGTAGATTCTTCAATAGCTAAAATAATGTCCGTAGATGACGGTGTTTATAATTGGGGTATTGATATGTCTTTCTTTGCTAAAGACGAATCTAAGCTATCTTCATGGGCTACAGAGATACAATTAAAGTATAGAGAGTGGAAAGCTATTAAAGCTAAGAATCCTAAAATTGGAGACTTTGTTGAGCTAGATGCTAGAAATACTATATGTATTAAAATTAATGAAGAGTTCTTAGAGGCATTCCCTCCATTCGCAGGTTCTTTCGATGCGATATTCGATATTGAAGGATTCAAACAGTTACGTAAGGATAAAGAGGAACTTGGAAATTATATGGTTATTACTCAAGAGCTACCTATGAGAAAAGATAGCGAAGATAATAATGACTTTATGATTGATAGAGGTACAATGGAGTTCTTCCATAATTCGGCAGTTTCTAGTGTTCCAGAGAACGTAGGAGTAATAACATCTCCTATGAAAATGGAAGCACTTAAATTTGATAGAGATAGAGTTGATAATGACGGTGTTGGTAAGGCAACTAGAGACTTTTGGGAAGGTAGCGGTACTTCACAACTATTATTCTCTTCTTCAAACAATAGCTCTGCAGGATTGGCAATGTCAGTTAAATCAGACGAAGAAATTGTATTCGCTGTATTATCTCAAATCAATGTATGGCTAAACAGATACCTTAGATACATGTTTAAAGACATGATATTTAATGTAGATATACTTCCAGTTACTAGATATAACAAACAAGAAACCTTTGACATGTTGATGACGGCAGGACAATTTGGTGTGCCAGTTAAAAATCGTATTAGTGCAGTTCTTGGTTTAGATCCTATGGAAACTATGAATATGGCTTATTTAGAAAATGACATATTAAAACTACACGAAGAATGGATACCTCTTCAAAGCTCTCATACTATGGGAGATGAAGCAATAGGTGGAAACAGTGGAGAAGACGGAAGACCTAAGAAAAAAGAGTCAGAAATATCTGATGAAACAACTAGAGGTCGAGACAAGTCTTAAATAATATAAATACAACTTTTAAGGAGGTGAGAAAAGAATAATGGGAGTAAATAAAGTTTTAGATTTTCAAGCAAGCATAAGTGATGTTAAACAAGTTAATCCTCTTTTCTCAACCTGTAAAGTGCGTGTTTTGTATACTGGCAAGAATCGTAATATGTCTATTATTACCAAAGATGCGGTAGAAAAAGCACTTCCAACATTGCAAAATATCCCAATAGTAGGCGAGTTTTCTATTGACACAAAAGATTATAAAGGTCATGGCGGAGCTATTGATTTGGATTCATATGACTTCGTACATACTACTAAGCCTTATGGCGTAGTGCCAGAGTCGGCTACATACGAATGGGAAACAGTTGGTGGTCGTGAATATTTAACTATTCATGGTTGTTATCTTTGGACAGGCAGATATGAAGAAGCGTATAGCGTTGTCGAAAAAGGAAAAGGGCAATCTATGGAAATAGAAGTTACTAACGGTAGATGGGTCGAAGAAGAAGAAGCATATCAAATTGATAACTTCATATTCTCTGCACTATGTATACTAGGTGACGATGTAGAGCCTGCTTTCGAAGAAGCAAATATAACTACTTACTCATTAGATAAAGACTCTTTCAAAAGAGAATTTACTGAAATGTTAGTAGATTTAAAAACATCTCTATCGCAAGAGAAGGAGGACGAAACAATGTTAAAACAATTACTAGAGAAATACTCTATTACAATGGAAGATTTAACAGCTAAAGGAATTGACTTAAGTTCAATTTCAGAAGATGAATTAGAGTCTAAAATTGTAGAAGCTTTTGAAATCGATAAAGGTGAGCCAGAAGACGAGCCTAAAGACGAACCAAAAGAAGATGATTTAGTTGATCCAGAGCCAAAAGCCGATGAGCCTAAAGAAGAGCCAAAAGCCGATGAGCCAGAAATTAACGAAGAGTTTGAAGCAATGAAAAACCGTGTCGCAGAATTAGAAGGGCAATTAGAAGAATTAGAATCTCTACGCCAATTTAAGTTAGACATCGAAAAAGCAGAGCATCAATCTAAAGTTGAGAAACTATTTAAAGATTTCCAACTAACAGAAGAAGATGTGAAAGATATTGAAATTCATGAGTTTTCTGTTGAAGAAATCGAAGATAAGTGCTTCTCAATCGTAGGTCGCAAGCTAGTTGCTAAAAAACAATTCTCAAAAGATAAAGAAGATGGAAACGTTCGCCTTCCAATCAATGTACTAGGCGACAATGATAATTCAAATGACGGTTCTTCTTATGAAGAATGGTTAGCAAATCTAAATAAAAAATAATAATTTATTTTAACAGGAGGAAACAAATAATGGCTATCGTTCGCAAAGATAAAATGTTAGCAGGTTACAATGGTAATCTTGAATCAGTAAAAATTTATGACAACGCAGGTACGAACAAAGTAGAAGTTACTAACGGTGTATTTGTAGCATTAGAAGGATTATTAGTAGGTGAAAGAGAAGTTCAAAAAGGTCGTCTTGCAGGAACTGCTGATGCAGATTTAGACGTAATTTTCATTCATAATCCAGAAGTAATGTATGACGAAAGACTTGACAAATTAGAAGATTTCAAAATCGCAAAAGACAAAGTTGCTCGTGGATACCGTTTGTACGATGGTGATATCATCACTTTAACTACTGACTTATTCGTAGGAACACCTGCTGTTGGTGAAAAATTAGTTGTTCACACAGAAGGTTTACTTGGTAAAGATGCAACAGCATTAACTACTGCTAAAGTTGTTTTCGAAGTAATCGAAGATTCTGGCAATGAATTACATCCAACGATGGGTGCATTCGCAGTAAAAGTTTCACGCAACTAATAACAAATACAAAAAATAATGATATACCTAAATAGGAGGAAAAATATAATGGCAAGAAACAATATTGTAAAATTAGCTGTAAGCTTAGCTAAAGGTGTTAATGTCTCTACTTATTCAAAGAGCGAGTCTAACGATCTTTTACGTAAAGCTTTTGCAGATTTAATGGAATTTTCAATCGAAGGAACTAACGGTGTAATTGACCGTAAAACTTTCCGTAGACACAAAACTGATATCTTTGAAATCTTAGAAGTAATCATCAATGAAACTCTTCAAGAAGGTTTAAAATCTCAATTTGACGGATTCGCTGAGTATCGTAACTTAGCATGGGGAGACGAAAATAAATTCGTTACGCCTGCAAACAACATCTTCCGTGTTGCTTTGATCTCTGATGGTAACGGTAATATTCGTAGACAACGTTTACGTGATGGGCAAGAGTTCTCAATCGGTCTAGACACTTATGGTATCAAGGTTGGAGAAGACTTCCACCGTTTCCTAGCAGGTCGTGTTGACTGGAGCGAGTTCATTACGGCAATCGCTGAATCATTCAAGCGTGACTTGACTCAACGTATCTACAAAGGAGTTCTAGCTTCTTACGGTAAATACAACAGTACTTACCACCGTACTGGTACTCTTACAGAAGACCAACTAATCGAGTTGTCAATGCACATCGAAGCTCGTACAGGTGAAAAAGTTGCTGTTTACGGTACTAAATTAGCTCTTAGAAAATTAGTTCCAAGTGGCGGAACTACTTTCACATCTGCTCCACTTTCTTACATCACAGAAGATATGAAAAACCAACGTAACAAAATTGGTTTCTTCGGTGAAATCGCAGGTATCGAACTACGTGAAATCGAACAGTCTCACAAATATGGTACTGACGAATTTGCTATTGACAACAATATGATTTTGGTACTTCCACAAAATTCTGATAAAATGGTAAAAGTTGTCAATGAGGGAGATTCAATCATCCAAGATTTAGCAGGTGGTCAATCTGCAGATATGATGCAAGAATACTTCATCTGTAACAAATTTGGTGTATCTGTAATTACTACTAAAGTATTCGGTTTCATCAACTTAGCTTAATAAACTATAACTATATGGCTAATTTTAAATTAGTCATATAGTTCTTTATATTAAATAAAAACGAGACAAAGGGGATTAATTAAAAATGAAACAGGTTACAAAAAACGATTTAATTAAAATTTTAGTAGAGACATACGGATATGAAAAAAATGATTTAAAGGATTCCGATGGTAAGCCTTATACAAATGCTAAGCTTCAAGGAATGATTAAAGCGGAAGAGTCAGATGCAAAAGAAGCCGAAAAAGAAGTAACAAGAGTTCTAGCTCCTGCTACAAAGATTAAGGATTCCGATTTGATTGTCTTCATGAATGGTCGTTCTGATACCGTTATTTATCATTCCGAAAAAACAGGTAGAAGTTGGCAGTTGAATAAATTTGGAGATAGAGATTCTATGGAGTATGGCGAATTAAAAACTATGAACTATAGACATCCTAGATTTATCGAAGAAGGATGGTTTATAATTCTAGATAGAGCTGTACAAGAAGAATTAAAACTTACTGAAAAATATGAAAATATTTTAACTCCAGATAATGTAGATAAAATATTCTCATTAGATATCGAATCTTTAGACTTATTTATCGATGCTTTACCAGAAGGTCAGAAACTTTCATTCGTTAATTTAGCACAAGAAAAAGTCGCTAATGGAACTTTAGATAGTATTCAAGTATCTAATTTCATCCAAGAAAAATTCAAATTTAGATTCGAAGACAATGCTCCAATTGAAGACACTATACTATCAAGTGAAAAGGTTGGCTTAGCCAACATAATCATTGTAGACAAGATTTAAGGTGTGATATATTATGACAAACGTTAGCGAAGTATACGATAATTTCCTGTCAAAAATATCAGACTATAATTTGTTGATGGGCAATTTGACAGACGAAGAAATATTAGAAGATCTGGATGGATACTTAAAAACTGCAATAACTAAATTTTATAAATGTAAAAGTAGTCTAAAAATTATAGTAGATGCTGTTGGTGAAAAAACATTCGAAGAAGAAGTACATCCATACGGAATTGAGATTCTAACAACTCTAATGTTGGTAGAATACTTAAAGCCAGTAGTATTATCTAGTGAAGTATTACAACAGAAACTTAGCGATAAAGATTTTAAGGTTACATCTCAAGCTAACCAATTAAAAGAGCTAACCCTACTATATAGAATGCTCAAAAAAGAAGCAGGCAAAATGATTACAGAGTATACTTACATGGATTTAGGGGTTGATAAATAATGATTAAAGATAATCAGAGATTAGAAATATACCTAGGTTTTATAGTAAATTCTGTATTTAAAATATTGCCGTTATACGAAGAAAATAATGTTGGCATAAAAGTGCATGTAGGTTCTTTGATATTTGAACTAAATGGCATGAGCAGAAGAGTCAATGTAGATATTATAGCTGAATATGAATCTATAATGAACATACTTTCATCTATTGAAAAAGAAGTTGGTAGCGAATCAAGCAGTCATGCAGTTATAAAAAGAGAGACATTTAAGTGTATTGATATTATCAAGAATATCATAAAAAAGCTAGAAGATGGTGAATACCATGACGGATTATATCGATAAAGCGAGACGAAGACTTGGCAGAGGTGGTAAAGACGTTGGAGAAATTTTAACCAACGGAACTAACATCTTTATCAATGATAACTTTCACATATCTCCAACATTTCAAGTGTTAGGAGTTAATAGTACAGAGTTTCCAGATATAAAAAGTATAGATTCGAGAGTTTTACAAATAGAGAGAATGGGTGCTCTTAGAGAGGTTTTATTTAGACCATACGAAGGGTTAAACGTAGGTGCTTACATATTATTTGATGGATACACATGGTTATTAACCGATATTTGGGGAAGCAAAAATGCTAGGCAGAAAGCCTTAATGCAGAAATGTAACCGCAAATTAAGATGGGCTATAGATGACCAATGGACTATGTTGGATGGAAATAACAATACAGTAATAGACGATAGTAAGATATTGGAAGTTATGTGTGTTGCTTCTCAATCCCCATTAGGATCTAAATCGAATCAAGGTAAGCTAGAAATTGAATGGAATAAATATGATGTCATGCTACCAATGGGTCAGCTATATGTTTTTGTTGAGAGAAATAGTATTACTAAAAATATCAAATTAAATCAAAGATTTATATTTGGTGGAAATGCTTATCAAGTAGTAGGAGTAGATGATACGACTATGGTTGATGAAAATGGATTTGGTATTATGCAGTTCACTACTAAAGTAACTACAAAGCAAGAATTAGATGATTTTGAAAATGGCATTGCTTATAATGAGTACGAGGAATCTACTGATGTAGTACTTCCGCCAGTCGGAGATGAAGGGGTGATTTGGTAATGAAAATGGAATCTATGCCGAAGAACATAGTAGATATTATGTTCGAGCTTACTAAAAATGACGGTTTAGCGATGTTGTTAATAAATAATGAATCCAAGCCATTTGATAAGCCTGTAAGTGATAGCGACAAGATGAATATGATTAAACCAAATTCAGAAAAAACCAAGATATTTCCTTATCCGTTTGACACAGAAGCTACAGTTACAGACGGTTCTTTTATAAGAGTTTATTATAATGATGGAGACTTTAATGAGAATGAAGTTATTGCAGAATCGCAAATACATATAGATATTATATGTGCGAAGACCTTATGGCTCATTAATGATGGAACTCGTTCTACCATTCGACCATATGAAATTATGGGAAGAATTATAGACAAGATCGGCAAAAGAAGTTTAAATTCCACTATTAAATTGAAGTTCGAAGGATATCAACATTTATATATTAATCAAAAATTTGATGCAATACGATTATATGCTAGCTATATGAGCGTAGAGACATAATTCATTATGGATTTTACAAATATAAAAGATGTTGATTTAAAATTACAACTACTTAGTGGAAGTCCAATTAGCGTTGGTAATATAAAAATTATACCATATAAATTAGATGAAATCAAAGACTATGGATATTCTGAATATATAGATAATTTAAGATGGATATCTGCTAGTATGGATGACTTTATCGAATCTACTAAAGATGAAGATAGAAGAAAAATATTAGAAGAGCAAAAAGACACTCTTAAGACTTTTGATTTCTATGTAAAGTTGGGCGGTCAAGAACTGCTAAACACATTGATTAAAGCTTTAAAGATGATATTCAGAACAGATGATGTCAGAATATTAGATTATAAAAGAAAAGTCATAGCTATAAATTTTGTAAAAATGGGAATTTTATACGAAGACGAAAATAAAGACATGGTAGTAGATAATGATTCTTTAAATCTATGCGATGATAAAGATTTAACAATAATAAATAGAGATAATTTCGATGACATTATCGAAGTAATCAAGCTTCATAATTTTCTTGCCAAACCTGTCGAAAAAGACGAAGTAGCAAATCCTGCTGACGATGAAACTAAAAGGTTAATCGAAGACATGGAGAGAAATAGAAAAAGAGTTGAATCTAAGAAAAAGGCACAAAGCGAATCAGATGGAAATAATCAAGGCGATATTTCAGATATTATAAGTGCCGTTAGTTCTAAAAGCAACTCTATCAATAAGTTGAATATTTGGGATCTAACATTGTATCAAGTTTATGATGAATACACTAGATTAGAATTAATAGATAGTTATGATTTCAGTATAAGAGCTATCATGGCAGGAGCTAAAGACATAGACCTAACTCATTGGTCTAGTAAGCTATAATACTGCTTGATATAAAAAATTATTTAATAAAAATGGAGGAATTACATAATGGCAAATTTACGTTATGGTTTAAAAGAGGTTGCTAACGTTATATTTTTTGATGTTGCAACAGGAAAGCCAGTTATCTTTTTTGATACATTAAAAGTATCAACAATTGAAAACACTTCTGAAAGTGCAGAGGCTCGTGGAGGTCAAGGTAACAGCAAGCTTATGTCTTGGGATTTCGGACGTACTGCTACACTTACTATGCAAGATGCACTATTATCTGATACAAGTCTTTCTTTACTTGCAGGTAATGCAATTAAAACAACTGGTATCAATGCAATTGGTCGTGAAGTATTAACTATTCCTAATGGACTTAAGGCAAGCCTTAAAGATCTACCAATCAACCCTGTAAAAGTTACAGCTTATAAAGTTGTAAACGGTGTTATGACGAGTGAGCTTACAGGCTTTACATTCGGAACAGCAGGCAAAGAGAAAGAAATCACTTTCACTGCTCCAACAGTAGAAGGAGATAAAGTAATGGTATTCTACGAATACTTAGTTACAAATGCCGATGCTACGCAAGTAACATTCTCTGGAGCTTCGTTCCCTGCTACTTACAAAGTTGTAGGAGACACGATTGTTCGTGGCGAAGATGGAGTTGACCGTAAGATGCAGTTCATCATACCTAAAGCTAAGTTACAATCTAACTTCTCTTTAACAATGGAAGCTGAAAACGTATCTACATTCGATTTCACACTTGATATTCTAGTGGATGCAGGAACAAATACTTTATACGATATCATTCGTGTAAACTAAAACAAAAAATAATGATATAAGGGTAGAGAACATAAATTCTCTACCCTTATTTTTTTGACTCATAAACTTGATAAAATGTTAGTTTTATCCATAAAATAATACGAATTAAAGGGGAATTTACAATGACAGTTAAAAAATTAACAGTTGCAGAATTGAAAAAACAGAACAAGGTATTAGATTTACAAAGAGAATTTTCGGTTGCAATAGCAGAGCAAGAATACAAATTGACTCATGATGTTACATTCCGTAAAACAAAGCAGAGTAGACTACTAGAAGATGTTATTGCGTTTTTCACAGAAGGTGCAAGTCGTCCAGAAATCTTAGAGCTAGCTACCGTTTATAGTACATTATTGATTTTGAAACATTTCACTTCACTTGAAGTATCTGACAATATCGGTGAGGCATTGGATTTACTAGATGTATTAGTAGACCTAGAAATTTTAGACAAAATCGTTAATGAACTTCCAGAAGATGAAGTGACAAAAATCTACGAACTATTAACTAAAACTGTAAACAATATGAATGCTAATATTGAAGAAGCAGAAAGAGAATCTAGTAGACTTGTCGATAAAGTTGAAAATAAAGAAGTTAAAGATATGATTACTAATGGCGAATAATTTCACTACATTTACATTTGACTCCGAGCAAGATGCTATAAAAGCTCTGGAGTCAGATGGTAGAAAACTTAAGTATATTGCTTTAAAGCTTTGGAGAAAATACTTGTCGGAATATAAGCCTAAACAATATGTAAGAACAAGAAAATCTCAAAGAGCTATAAAGCTAGGGAAAGTAAAAAAGCTAGATGAAAATACATATGGAATTGAACTAACATTCGAAAATGGCTTAGTTTATCATGATTCTGTAATGGGTAGCGGTCAACCTAAAGGTCACTCAATAATGTTAATAAGTGATGGTTGGCACTCAAAAAAGGCAGAAGAAAAACTAGGTAGAAGAATAGATAGATTCACATATTTCGAAGGTACTGGATATCTTTATAAGGTATACAAAGAGTACGAGAAATATAAGCATAAAGGTATTGTAATAGATACCGACTGGAATAGTAACAGGGTTACGAAATAAAAGGGGTGATATTAAATGGCACAAAAGAAAATAGAAGAAGTGTCCGATGCTTTTTGGGACAATGAAGTCAATGAGGTTAATAGAGAATTAATCGAAGATTTCCTTTCGCAAAAACACTTGTCAAAAGAGACTATTAAACAGTACACTTCTGCATTAAAAATATTTGCAAAATGGATTCATGAAAATGTTAGACCTAAAGGCGAAGCGTTGGTAACTGATTTAAGACCTAGAGATGCAAGAAAGTATCAAGATTGGCTTATTGAGATCGGCTTAAGCCCTAGTGCTATTAAGTTCAAGCGTTCGTCAGTATCTAGTCTATGTGGCTTCATTGAGATTTATTATGATAAAGAATATCCACTGTTTAGAAATATCTATTCTAAGGCTATTCCTACGGTATCTAAATCTAATATAAAAGAAAAGCAACCTCTATCCGTAAAAGAAATAGACACGCTGATAAAAGAGCTTAGAAGTCGTAATGAATTACAAAAGATAGCTTACATACTATTTACATATAACACTGGATGCAGAAGAGAAGAATCTAGACAGCTACTAAAAGAAGTTACTACATATGAAAAATCGACAGACAAAGAAGGCAAAGAAAAGAAGTACTATGTAACTCACTCTATCAGAGCCAAAGGCAAGGGTAAAGAAGGAAAGCCTAGAAAGTTTAAGTTCGATGAAAAATCAATGCAAGCTATAAAAGAATGGATTGAATATAGAAAGACTCAAGTAGAAGATGATAATTGTTCTTACGTTTTTGCTAGCAAAAAGAAAGACGGATATCAACAGGTTTCGGCTAACACATTCAATTTATGGTGTGATGAGTTTAGCAAGATATTAGGCGGAAGACCAGTTCATCCCCATTTATTTAGAAGTAGTAGAGCTACTAATGCAGTTGTAGAAGATGGACTAGATATTAAATCTGTTCAAAAACTTTTAGGTCATAACTCTTCTCAAACGACAGAGATATATGTTGTAAGAGATGAGACGGACGATGACGATGAATTATTCGATTAATGATTAGAAGTATCACTCTAGTCTTTAATCGATTAGGGTGATATTCACACCCTCACAAATGATTAAAGGGGTGTAATGACGAATGAACAATGAATTAAATATGCTGTTAAAAGCTAAAGTTGTAAAGCTTAAAGTAGAGCTTGACTATAAAGGTAGTGCATTACCTGCTCAAGTAGACGGAATTTCCGAAAAACTTAAAAACAAACCTGTGAAATTAAAGGTTAAATTAGACTTAACAGTAAAAGATTTAAACCAACAACTTAATGCTCTTCATACTAAAATGAATACAAGTAAGACTGCTAAGACTCCGATAAAGCTAGCCGTTCAATTAGACGTTAAAGGTTCGGCAACGGCAATACAAAAACAGCTTAAAGAAGTTTATAAAACTGTTGAAGAGTTCAATAAAAAATATGGTAAACAAATAGCACAAATGCAAGCCAAAACTAATCAAGCAGGAAATATTGTTGCTAAAGGTTCTGTCGGTGGAGCTTCTGTTGGCAATATGATTGATGTTGATTCATATATGAATAGCTTGAAAGATGCAGAAAGATATATGAAGAGCACTTTTGGGAAGGGTTTATTTACATCTCAAGAGATGAAAAATGCTAACGGTGAACTTTTAGGTTTTACTACTAGCTTAACTAAAGCTAATGGCGTAGTCCAAAAGATTCGCTATGAGTGGGATGCTAATCAATCTATGTTTACTCCTATTAGCCAACAAACTCTAACAGAAACAGAAAAATCAGTATCAAGAGCTTTAAACTCTTTGAGGTCATTAGATAGAGAAATTGCTACATTGGGCAAAAGTCAAGATAAATACTGGAAAGAATCTCAATCTCTTTATAATGATAGTGGTACTGGAAAGCTAACTCAAGAAGCGGTTGATAGTCTTAGAAGAAGAATCAAAGATGAGCAAGCACTTGAAAGCGGTATAAAGAGAGAGAATACTCTAATTAGAGAACAAAGAGAATTGTTAGCTCAAATTAATCGTGAACAGAAAAAGATAAAAAACACTAAATCAAGTGGCGAGTTGGGAGATTTGAAAGGCAAGCTTGGCGGAGTAGACCTTAATGATTCAATGGCTAAGAATCAAATCTCAGACATAAAAAGCTCATTTAAAGCTATAAAAGACAACTATGACGATCAAATTTCTAAAGAAAAAGATCTTGTAAATGCAACTAAGAAGAGAGCAGACATGCTAGCTGAAATTGAAAGGCTAGAAAAAAGTCAAGTATTATCATCTGGAAAAGGAGCTATGTCTCACAAATATGTAGAAGACACTAAGAAATTAGCTAAAACTATAGAGACAATGGAACACTATGTAATCGTAAGAAAGCGTATGGATGCTACGAATAGAGAGAGCAAATCTATAAAAATAGACAAGGATATTGCTACTCAGTTAGATAAACTTAAAACGGCAATGTTCTCATATGCTACCGCTACAGGAAGAAGTCAAGAAGCTATTGAGGATAGATTTGCAGGGGTATCCCATGCGGTAAGAAATAATCTAGAATTAGCTACTAGCGAAGTTAAAAAATATGAGAGAATGTTAAATAAGTTTAATGCAACACAGTCTCTAGACCAAAAGAGAGACTCTGTAGTAGGTGAGGCAGACCATAAAGTAGTAAGCGAACTTGTTACTTCTAAAGATAGTGACGCACTTAAGAGATACGTTTCAGAACTTAATAATGCAAACGTAGCGATGATGAAGCTAAGCACTAACGATAAAGGCGTAACCAGAATTACTGCTCAATTTGAAAGTACAAAGAAAACCGCAAGAGAAGTAGTTTATGAGATTGATAAAGTCGATAAAAAGCTACGTCAAGTTGGAGAAGCACAAGTTTTCAATGCGAATCGTAACTTAGGAGTTATGGAGCAATTAAAGATTGCGATGGCTCGTGTGCCAGTGTGGATGGTAGCTATGACGGCATTCTATGGAACTATCAATTCTATTCGTGCGATGACAGATGAGATACTTAGATTAGATAAGGCTATGACTGAATTACGAAGAGTTGCAGATGCTCAAATCAATATAGCACATGTGTTCGAAGGTGCTATAGATTTATCTAAAGAACTTGGTAATAATATACACGATGTTATGGCTTCTGTCAATGACTTAGCACGTACTTTCGGACACTTTAACGAAAGACAGTTATTAGCAATTGCAAAAACTTCTACACTTATGTCAAACGTATCTGATTTGACAGCACAAGAAGCTACTGAAAACTTAATCGGTACAATGAACGCTTTCAACATAACAGCAGAAGACTCTATTCGTATTGTCGATGCTCTGAATGAAGTAGATAATAACTACGCTATCTCGACTAAGCAATTAGCAACAGGTTTAGCGAAATCAGCATCAACTTCTAAAACGTTTGGCGTAACACTAGAAGAAAACGTTGGTCATATTACGGCTATTGGTGCGGTAACTATGGAAAGCGGTAATATCATTGGTAACAGTTTAAAGACTATTTACTCTAGAATTACAACTATGGCAGGAGCAGAAGAGGCTCTAAATGACGTAGGTGTTGCAATTAGTGATATGGCTACAGGTGAAGTTCGAGATGTGTCTGATATTCTTGGAGATTTAGCAGGAAAATGGGATACACTTTCTGATTCAGAAAGACAGAACATTGCTGTTAAAGTAGCAGGTCGTTACCAATTATCACGTTTCTTAGCATTAATGAACAACTATGAAATGGCTACAGAAGCTACGGCTACAGCTTTAACATCGGAAGGTTCAGCAATTCGAGAGAACGCTGAATACATGAAGTCGTATGAAGCACGTATTAATCAGTTGAAAAATGGATTCACAGAACTATCATCTGCTATGGGGGATGCATTTTTATCTAGTGGCTTAAGTGCTACTATAAACACCCTTACTAAATTAGCAGAAGTAGCGGTTACAGTTGTAGATAAATTTGGAGCATTACCAGTTGTGTTCGGACTTGTATCTGTAGCACTATTAAAGTTCGGAGTATTCGGTAAATTAACAGCTTCTATTGTTTCTGGATTGACAGCTATGCAAGCTAGCTTTACTGCTACCTCTGCAAGAGCAACTGTATTTGGCACTACTATGGCACGTTCTACGGCTGTAGCAGGAGCAGGTTTCGCAGGGTTGAGAGCAGGAGCTGTTGCTACGGCTACCACTGTTAAAGCATCCTTCAATGGTATGTTGATGGCGGTTAAAACGTTTAGCACAGGATTTAAAGTTGCACTAGCATCTACTGGTATAGGAATAGCATTTGTAGCATTAGGTTTTGTTCTTGAGAAAATAGTAAGTGCAATGGAAGACTCAAGAGTTAAGCAAGAAGAATTGCAAAAACTTAATGACAAAATGGTAATATCATATAGAGCTAGTAGTGATGGTATGCAGAGTATGATTTCTAGGTATACTGAGCTAAGCGAAAAAACAAAAACTACTACTAAAGAGCAAGAAGAGCTTAATTTATTAACTAAGCAATTCGCAGAACAATTACCTACTACGGTTGAGTATGTCGATGCAAATGGTGAGGCTCACTTAAAAACATCCGATGCAATAAAACAAGAGATAAAAGCTGTTGCAGAACTATCTAAACAGCAAGCTATTCTTAAAGAAATGAACTTTGAAGAAAACATGAAGAAAGAATCTAAGAGCTATCTAGAAATTATCAAAAATGTTGATAAACTGACTGCGAAAAAAGAAAAGTTGATTGAACAAAATGGCAAGGAAGAAGTTAGTGTATGGACGGCAGATAGAGGCGGTCTTTCAAAAGAGCCTAAAATAAAAGACAACACTAAGGCAATCCAAGAGAACGCAATTGAGATTATGATGGCTGAATCACAAAAAACAGAAGCTATTCAAGGTACTATCAAAGCAGTTCAAGAACAAGCTTTATCATATTTTGAAGCCAATGGCAAGCTCGAAGGTCTAGGCGAATCTCAAATGAAAGTTATTGAAGATTTCATATCTTACAATGAAAATATGTTGAGAAGTGCAAAAAACCAAGGAGAAGTAACAAAAGCCTATGAAACATTATACGAAATAGGCAAGAACGTAGGAACTGTATTCTCTGATTCATTTGAAATAATGACAGCAGGGCTAGAAGGTCAACCAGATTTAATTGCCGAAATTAGAGATGAACTAGGAATGGTTTCAGAATCTATACCTAAAGATTTCTTTAAAATAGATCCTACTGATTCAGTAAACTCTATGAAGCAAATTGAAAACGGATTAAAAGAGATAATAAATGTTAGTACTCATATCGAAGCAGGTTCTACTGATTTTAGTGGTCTACAAGCAAGATTAGAGACAGCAGGATTATCTT
>Ga0157371_10001135_pt1 | contig 28712 bp, 23 predicted proteins | sample C45metaG_FD_113462 | JGI IMG/M metagenome (GOLD analysis project Ga0157371, IMG submission 113462) | Corn rhizosphere microbial communities from Kellogg Biological Station, Michigan, USA - C4-5 metaG | ecosystem: Host-associated > Plants > Roots > Rhizosphere > Soil | place: USA: Michigan... | reverse complement strand
TATAGCGTAGGTTCGATTCCTGCCAATACTATTTTTTTTTAGTAAGTATTGTCGACTAGTGGTAGGTTCCAAGGCTCATAACCTTATAGCGTAGGTTCGATTCCTGCCAATACTATTTTTTTTATGGAAAAATTATTCTGCTTATGGTATTACTTTTACTTTATGGTTCAATTCACCTTAAATAATTCTTATGTTATAATCGAAAAAAAAGCTTCAATTATTAACAATTTAAAATATTTAGGCAAATTTTTGCCTCGTTTTTGTTTTCATGATAATTTACCCGTCGCGGGTAACTGCCGCGCATGTCTAGTAGAACTGTCTAGTTCCGAAAAACCAATTGCATCTTGTGTAACCGAGATCGAACAAAATTTTAATGTATGAACCGATAACCCCTTTGCATTAAAAGCACGAGAGAATATATTCTCATTTTTACTTGCAAATCATCCACTTGATTGTCCAATCTGTGACCAAGCTGGCGAATGTGACTTACAGGATCAAACAAAAAACTTTGCAAATAATTCGAGTCGTTTTTTTTTTAAAAAGCGTGGAGTTGTTGATAAAACTAATATTTTTGGTTTAAAAACAATTATGACGCGTTGCATACATTGTACTCGATGCGTTAGATTTACTTCTTTGCATACTGAATCTTTGCTAGGGATTTTTAATAGAGGTCACTCTAGTCAAATCGGACAATATTTTAAAAAAACGCAACAGAGCAAAATTAGTATAAATGTTATGGACTACTGTCCAGTAGTAATTCAGAATGTGGGGGCAGAAAAATCACAGGATAACATCCCTGTGCGCCACATTCTGATTTACTACGCACAATTGTTTTTTACTTTCTTAGCTTTGGTAGCCTTAGCGGCTACTTTACTGGCGGGTTTCCTAATACTTTATTTTAAGATCTTTAAAGATCAGGAGTATTTGATCAACAACCTTGGGGACATTTGAAAGGAAGCACATGAAGCTCTACTTATTTTAATAAAAAAGAAAACGTACACCTTGGAGCCACAGTACATGAACAACGCTGAAGCGCTTGATCATGTACTGGCGGAGACCTATAAGAGCGCGGGCAGTGAAGCCTGATCCCGTCCAAATGTCATACCTACAACAATTAGCGCTAATTTGAAAATATCAACTGAAGCGTACTACGAACAGGCTTGAATTAATGCCATTGCAAGGGATTTATCCGTCGCAAGGGGTTTAGTTATTAACGCAGCCCAGACGGGCGCAAATGGGGCAATTATATTGCCTCCAGTTACTATTTATAAATGGAACCAAAATCCACATTTAGTAATTACTTGTGTTCCGTTGGCTTTGTTTGTTTTCAGCTTATGTTGTTCATTTTTATTGACTCCAGGACTTAAGTTTTTTTCTTTTTTTAAAAAAGACATGCTTTTTCTTTTTAATAGTACTAACTGATTCGTAACCTTACTTCTTATAATTTTATCGGCTGCAGGCATTCAATGATTTTTTGCTGAAATTTATTTTTTTCCATCTGACTTACATTTAGTAGTAAAAATAGCGGGTACCAACATATTTCGCTATAATAGTCCAGCAGAGCGTCTGAAATCGGATGCTCGGTCTAAGGCGCGAGCACTTAGAATACGTATACATAAATTTTTTTGACGTTAGTAAATTTAAACCATTCTACGTTATAATTAATTTAAATTTTTCCCATAAATATATTGTTCTAGTTTATTAAATTCATAATAAAAACGAGTTAACTGTAAGTTTGATCCTGGCTTGGTTTGAATGCTGGCAGCCCGTACTGATCCATGCTAGTATAATATTATTTTTATAAAATTGCGTACAGGTGAGAAAATATAAGAATTTACCTTAAAGTCCGGTTTAATCCCTGGAATTAAAAGGCTTACTGCCGCTTTAAGTCAAGCTTATAAGGAATTAGTTAGTTGGTTAAGATAAAAGCTTACCAAGACATAGATTCCTAGTTGGTCTGAAAGGATGATCAACCACACTAGGATTGAAAGAAGGCCTAGGCACTGCCTGCAGGACCTAAGTTTGGACAATCGGCAAACGCCTGATCCAGCGAGACTGCGTAAATGATTAAGGCTCAAAAAGGCTTTTTTAAAGCTGGCTGTAAAGTTTTTTCACTAATCAGAATAATGATTAAAATTAGAGAAGAAGCGCCGGCTAATTTCGTGCCAGCAGCCGCGGTAATACGAAAGGCGCAAGTATTAAACATGTGATTCGGTGTAAAGTGTTTTTAGTTACCTCTTTGATGAGGTGGTAGGACAGTATATTAGGTAGTATGCAAAAGTTTAAATTTATGATTTAAGAATGTATTTTATACACTATTACTAGAGTAAAGTAGAGGGTAACAGAACATCATTTCAGTATAGGGTAAAATCTTGTGATGATAGAATGCCAGTTGCGAAAGCGGTTACCTGGCCTTTTACTGACGTTTAAAAACGAAAGCGTGGGGAGCAAACAGGATTAGATACCCTGGTAGTCCACGCCGTCAAATATGAATATTAATATTAGGAGTTTTTCTGATATACAGCTAACGCGTTAAATATTCCACCTGAGGAGTACGGTTTATTTTTCATTTCTGGAACTCAAAGGAATTGACGGGGGTTTACACAAACGGTGGATTATGTGGTTTAATGCGATAATACGCGCGAAATCTTACCAATTCTTGCATATAAATAAAAATTATTTTAAAAATTATTTTAATTAATTTTTTATACAGGTGCTGCATGGCTGTTTTCAGCTCGTGTCGTGAGATGTCGGGTTTAGTCCTGGAACGAGCGTAACTCTTTTTCTATATTGGTAATTTTTTCTTAATAAAAAACAACTTATAGCAAACTGCTGTTTATAAAACAGAGTAAGAAGAACGACAACAAGTCTTTATGGCCCTTATGGATTGGGCTACACATGTGATACACTGATAAAAACAAAAAGTAATGCAATAGAGTAATTTAAAGCAAATCTAAAAAATTTATCTTGTTCGGATTGTAGACTGTAACTCGTCTACATAAAGTTGGAATCGTTAGTAATCGCGTATCATCACGCTGCGGTGAATAATTTTACCTAAATCTTGCACACACCGCCCGTCAAATGCTAATTTGGAAGTTGGCCCTTAATTATTTTAACTATTCTTTTATAAATTATTTATAATATATTTGATTTATCTAAAATTTTTTAGGTCTAAAAATGAAGGTTAATTTTTATTTTGGGATTAAGTCGTAACAAGGTAATCGTACGGGAACGTGCGGTTGGAAAGAAAAAATTTGGATATATCGAACTCAACTTACTGATAGATAAATTAATTTTTTAAAAAAAGTATTATCTTTTTTTAAAGATTGTATATTGAGCTATACTCTTAAAAAAGGAAGAAATTCAACTTGTGTTATATACACGCTAATAATAATACTAGTATAAAAAAGTATTAATTAAAATTTTTTAAAGTGAAACGTGAAACCTAATAAGGACTCTTCTAAGTTATCATTTAAAAATCAGCAAGATACTGTTTCACGGGACACGCTGTTTTTCTTATGTGCATTGAAAGGCTGCCTTGATATTTAAGTATTTAGTTGTGTAATGCAAAAAGTAGGTCTGATTTTTTTGAAACCTAATAACTTTAAGAAGAAATTCTTTTTTATTTATAAAAAATAGCAAAAAGGGTAAAGTAAAACATTCTAGTAACCCTTATAAAAAATCAACCGAGACGTCGTTAGTAGTGGCGAGCGAATACGATCTAGACACGTTTTGTTTTTTAAGACGAACCAAAGAAGGTTAATAATCCTGTAAGCTTGAAAACAAAAACAAATAAAAAAAAATGAATTATGATAAATTTATTTATAATGAGGCTCTACCCTCAAGTCTAGTACACTTAAATAATCGATAGTGAAGAGTACCGTGAGGGAAAGGTGAAAAACGTTTTTTAAATAAACATGAAAAACTAAAATTCAATGCATACAATCATGTGGAGTTATGAAAAAATAACACAGTACCTTTTGCATAATGGGCCAGTAAGTTTATTTTTATGGCAAGTTTAATTATAATTCGTAAACGGAGAAAATTCATGTCTTAAAAAGCCATTTATTAGAGTCATAAAAATAAAACCCGAAGCTGAATGATCTAACCATGAGCAGGCTGATAACTGACATTCGTTTTTTGAAGGGCCGAACACGTGTCTGTTGAAAAAGATTGTGATGACTTGTGGTTAGGGGTGAAAGGCTAATCAAATTCAGGTATAGCTGGTTTTCTGCGAAATATATTTAAGTATAGCCTTCAAAGAACTTTAAATAGGGTAAAGCTCTTTTAAAACACGGGGGGTTCAAAACCTTACTTACTTTTAAAAAACTTAGAATATGTTTAAAAATTTTGAGGAGTCAGACTATAGGCGCTAAGGTTTATAGTCAAAAGGGATACAGCCCAGATTATTTGTTAAGGTCTTAAATTATAGGTTCAGTGATAAGAGTGTTTAAAGATTAGAACAAGTTAAAGGTTGGCTTGGAAGCAGCCACCCTTTAAAGAAAGCGGTAGCATCTTATAGCTATAATCTTTAAGCTTCAAAAATGTATTGAGACTAAAACCTATAACCGAAACAGTAAATATTGGTAGCAGAACGCTCGGTGTATTGACGAAGATAATTTGAAAAAATTATTGGAAATATCCGAGGTGAGTATACTGGCATTAGTAGCTTAAACAATGTTTAATCATTGTCGCCAAAAATCTAAGGTTTTCATTACAACAATTTATGATAGTGAAAAATTATATAGCGGTCCCTAAGATAAATTACAAATGTATACGTTAATGGGTTTTGTATTGTGACAAAAAATTAAAACTTTAAGTTTTTATTGATAATAAAATTTATTAGTTTCATTCTTTTCAGGAAATAGCAACAAAAATACCGTACCTTAAACCGACACAGGTAGATTAAGCAGAATATGCAAAGGCGTTCAAGAGAATTGGGTTGAAGGAACTCGGCAAATTACTCTGTAACTTCGGGAAAAAGTTGGTAGTCTAAAAACACCGTTATAAAAATCAGGAGAAGCGACTGTTTAACAAAAACACAGGTCTTTGCCAATTCGAAAGAAAATGTATAAAGACTGAAACCTGCCCGGTGCTGAAAAGTTAAGTAAAAGTGTTTTGACACTGAAACCAAGCCTCAGTAAACGGCGGCTGTAACTCTAACGGTCCTAAGGTAGCGAAATTCCTTGTCAGGTAAGTTCTGACCTGCATGAATGGTGTAACGATTTCTTCACTGTCTCCAGCCCACGCTTGGTGAATTTGAACTATCCGTGAAGATGCGGATTATTAACAGTTAGACGGAAAGACCCTATGCACCTTTACTATTATTTTAAGTTGTGGTTTAAGAAATTCTGTGTAGAATAGGTGGAAGTCGTTGACGTCCTGTGAAATACCACCCTTTATTTTTTATTCCACTAATTTGTTAAAAAACATCTTATGAGATTAGTTTGACTGGGGCGGTCTTCTCCCAAATAGTAACGGAGAAGTGCAAAGGCATATTGAAATAATTATTTATTTTTAGTGTAACGGCATTAATATTTGCTTGACTGTAAGATAAACCAATCGAGCAGAGATTTATCGTCGGCCGTAGTGATCCGGCAATTTTGTGTGGAAAAGTTGCCGCTCAACGAATAAAAGGTACGCTAGGGATAACAGGCTGATGGTTTTTGAGAGTTCTTATCGACGAGACCGTTTGGCACCTCGATGTCGGCTCATCACATCCTGGGGCGGCAAGAGGTCCCAAGGGTCCGGCTGTTCGCCGGTTAAAGTGGTACGTGAGCTGGGTTCAGAACGTCGTAAGACAGTTCGGTCCCTATCTGCTGTTAATGGGGAAAATTAAAAAATGTATTTTCGAGTACGAGAGGACCGAAAATAGTTAACCTCTTGTTTATCGGTTGTTTTATCAAAAGCATCGCCGAGCAGTTACGTTAATAAAAAATAACCGCTGATAGCATATAAACGGGAAATTCTTTTTTAAACAAATTTTTTAATTCAGTTATAGATGATAACTTCTCTTGTTTTTGTTTAATATGAGCTTTTTGTTTGTTTTTAAATTAAAATGAATTTTTATTCTTATTTATTTTTCTTAAATTGTCTAAGAGACAAAAATTTTTAGTAAATAAAAAATTTATTTTATTGTATCTTAATAATTAATTTACTAAGCTAAAATTAGTTAAGTTATATAGTTTTTTTATAAAAAAAAATAATTTTTTTTAATTACATATGTTTATAACACAAATTTCAGTAAGTTTAATTTTTTTTTTAATTGGTACTGGTGGGATTTTATTTAATAGAGCGCACATACTAACCGTGTTCATGTGCGTAGAGATAATGCTTCTTGGGGTAAGTTTAATTACTATAATTTTTTCTTGTTATTTAGATGATATGCTTGGTCAATTTGTTTCACTTTTTATTTTGACTTTAGCGGCAAGCGAAGTTGCTATAGGACTGGCTATCTTAATTCTTTTTTTTGCTTTACGATCTAATATTAGAGTCCCTTAATTATTTTTAAATTGATTAATTTTTATTAAAAAATAATTAACAAATGTTTCTGTTTAATATATATATATCTAATAAATTTATGAGATTTGGTCATTTTTTTATTTCTATTATAACTCTTTTTTCGGCAGTTACTGTTGCTCTTTCAAGAAATCCAATGAATGCTATCGTGTTTTTAATTATAACCTTTTTTAATGCTTTTGTTTTAACGATGTATTTTAATATTGCATTTTTAGGTTTACTTTTTGTGCTTGTTTATGTTGGCGCAGTTGCAATCCTTTTTTTATTTATAATTATGATGTTAAATTTAAAACCACAAAATATAAACGTTTTTAATATAGTAATTATTAAAAATTATATTTTTTTGATTATTTTTGGTTTAATCTGTTGGTGTTATTTGCGAATTGAGTTAGGCTTTCTTTTTCCAGAGTCTAATCAAGCGGATCTTATTATGAGTCGAGGTTTGATAAATCATTTTGATGAATTTAATAATTTAGAAGTTGTAGGACAAGTATTCTTTAATTATTTTTCAACATGTTTTTTAATTAGTGGATTAATCTTACTAGTGGCACTATTAGGACCAATTCTTTTGTCATTTAATTTTGCACATAAAGGTTTGACAGGACAATCTAAGTCGTTGCAATTGGCGGTTTCTGAGAATAAACTTCGACTTTTTTTTACTAAGTAAATAATTAAAAATAAAAAAGATTTTTAAGTAAAAGAATTATTTTCAACTTGTATTTTTTTTACAATTTTTAGTTTATTATTAAAAAGAATAGTTAAAGTTTTAAATAGAAATAATATTTTTTGATTATTAATTTTTTACCTTCTAAAACATATATTTGAAACAAAATTAAAATAAATTATTTGTTTATTTCAGATTTTTACTTGATAAATAAGTAAAGTGAGTTCAATTCTCACAAGCAAAAAAAAAAGTAAAATTAATTATGTTTTTTGACGTTTTACATCAATTTCAAGTTACGCCTATTATTGTTAGTCCTAATGTTTGTGGTTTTCAAAGTGTTTTAACAAATGAAGTCATTATTCTTTTGTGTTTATCGTTTATAAGTATGTATGTATATCTAAGTTTAAATTTTAATAATAAAGGTTTTTCACTTCTTCCTAATAATTGACAAGCTTTTTTAGAGTTGATTTATAAACTTCCACTTTCACTTGTGGTTGAAAATATTAAAAGTAAAGAAGCTCAAAAATTTTTTCCTATTGTTTTTAGTGTATTTGCCGGGGTTTTATTTTTGAATTTAATCGGTTTATTACCTTATTCTTACACACTTACTAGTCAATTGATTATTACATTTTTATTAAGTTTTTCTGTATTTATCGGTATTAATATTCTTGCTATTAAAAAACATGGGTTGAAATTTTTTGGTCTTTTTTTACCAGGTGGTACAAGTGTTCCGCTAGCATTTTTATTGGTTCCAATTGAAATAGTTTCGTATTTCTTTAAGCCAATATCTTTAGGTACTCGACTATTTGCTAATATGATGGCAGGTCATACTTTATTAAAAGTAATAGCGGGTTTTTGTGCAACTATGACTGGAACAGGTAGTTTTTTTCTTTTTATTCTTCAATATATTCCACTTTTTATTATGGTACCTTTATTTGCTTTAGAATTTGGGGTAGCAGCTATACAAGCATTTGTTTTTGCCGTTTTGACTTGTATTTATATACAAGATTCATTATATGCAACACATTAATTTTTTTTAAATTTTATATTTGATAAGTCTTTAGCATAACTGGTTAGTGCATGCCGCTCATAACGGTTGTTGTGTAGATTCAACTTCTACAAGACTTATTTTTTAATAAAAAAAATAAAAATATATTTTTTTTCTAAAAAGAAGGATTATTAAATGATAATTCTAAATATTTTTATTAAGAACAATAATAATGTTGAAAACATTTATTTATCTTAAAAAAAAATTTTTGTTGTTTCTTATTATTTTTAATAAAATGGTAGTCCTAATACGTAAAACCACGTTTTTTAACAAGTTCACGTTGTTTAGCAACCTCAATATTGTGTATAATAACAAAGTTAGATCGTGTATATCAACGGTAATGTCGTTTAACAAAATTTTTTTTATTATGTGCAGGAGTTATTTGAATACTAACTAATTTCTCATATGGAATAAATAAACATTGTACGGTTCGTTTTTTTCAAACCCAAGTTTTTCTTTTCCGATAAATACGTCTTATTCTACGTCGTTCAAAGTATTTTAATTTTCAACCCATTTTTTTATCATAATTTTTAGATTTTTTTCGTATATTTAATTTTTTTTTTAAAAATCTTTTATTATTTAAGTTTTTAACCATTTTTAATTTAATTTGATTTAATTTTTCATCTTGCTCTTTTTTAGTTTTTAAACTCTTAGAGAATTTTATTTGTAATTTTTTTAATTGTTCCTCTTGTTTTTTCTGGATTTCTTCTTTTAATTCTTGTAATTCTTTACTTTCAATTTTTTGAAATTTTATAATTATGTTTTCTCATCATCTTTGAGGATCTTTTCTAATATGAAATAAATGTTTACGTCGTTTAAAAAATCGATATTTTGAAAGAAGCATTTTTTTATTATTTGTAATATCTTTTGATATAAACTTAGAAACATGGAAAAAAATTATTTTTGTCAAAAATTTTTTAAGATTATAAGAAAAAATTTTAACATTACATTGAGTATCTAGTTTTAGAATTAATAAAAAAAGATAAAATTTAAGATAAAATTTAAATTTTTTTTGATTTTTTTTTTTCATTCATGAAATTACACCTCTTCCTTGACTACCAGGAAGAAAGGCTTGGAAAACTCCTACATGCGTATTATAACCTGCTTTCACTTTGTGTTTAATATAAAAACTTTTCTCATTATTTTTAAAACATAATTTATAGTTCTTACTTAAAATTTGAGCGCTTTGACTTTTTTTTATCGTGCCAATTGATAAAAAAGTTTTAAAAAATAATGTTTTAGATGTATCTATTTTTAACATTTCTGTACTATTAAAAAAAATTGAAAATCCTTTTTTATTATCTAATGAGAAAATTGTATTAATTTCTGAATGATTATCAATAATCTGAATGTTTTTTTTAGGAGAAAACCTTTTTATTTGTTTAATATAAACTTTTGATCAAATTTTTTGTTCTAGAAACTTTTTATCATCTAGATTAAAATAAAAAAAATTTTTCATATTATTAATTTTTATTATTATATACAGTTTTTTATATATTTATTAATTTTGCTCATTCATACGATAGTACTTATAAACAGTAATAAAACGAAAGAAAAGAATTTTTTAATTTACATAGTTTAAAGCTAATTTCAAACCAAAAGCACCATATCGATTATATGCGTGTAATTTAGTTTCGACAATATTTGCTTGGACTGCCTTAGAAGGGATCTTGCCAGTTAAAATTTTTAAAGAACTTTTTCGAGGTTTTCCTTTTAAACGTCCGGCAAGCATAAATCTTATTCCTTTAATAAAATTACGTCTATAATACCGTTTTTTAAGTTTATTATTTTTTAAATGTATTTTTTTTCGTGTGTAAAATTTAGTAGTTAATTTTTTAAATAAAGTGGATAAAAAAAAAAAAACTACTATGTTTTTTTTTTAATAAAAGAGAAAATATCTGTGCTAATAATAAAAGATACGTATTTACTTTTACATTCTTTGTCATGACTAATGGACTAAGATTAATAAAATCAGAAAATAAATCATCTCTTCGTATAAAAAGATTATATTTAAATTTTTTAAAATCTTTTAAATATATTCGTACTACACAAGTTTTAACAATTCGATTTAAATTAAATATTAAACAATTATTAAAATTATTTTTAATTTTTTGAAATGATTTAAATAAAGTAGCTACATTAAGTAACTGTTTTTTTTTAATAATCTGTAAATTATTACTTTTATTGATATATGTTTTTATTTTTCGATACCGAAAAAAAATATTTAATTTAATAAATCTACCATTATTTGTACTATTTAGAGACATATCACACAATAAAATTTCTTTTTTATTTAAAGAAGTTTTTAAACTTTGGCGAAATATTTGTGCATTTCAAAAGATAAGTTTATTATCTGTAGAAGATAATTGTTTTATTGATTTTAACATAAAGTAGTTGATAAAGAATTACTTATTTATTTTTATAAAAAAAGAAATTTACTCAATTATTTTAAAAAGAGACTGTAACTAGTCAGATCAAAATATTCAGTTAATATAGAAGGTTTGATACCAATAATTATAACAAAAAATACAATAGGTGCCATAATTATGTATTCTCGTTGAGTTAAATCTTCAAAATTTATTGTATAATCAATTTTGACATTACCAAAAATTAATCTATTGTATAATCACAAGGAATATGAACCACATAAAATTATACCTAAAGCACTTCATGAAGAAATTAAGATGTTTGTTTTATAAATACCGGTTAAAATTAGAAACTCACCTATAAAACTACTAGTACCCGGTAATGCAATATTAGCTAACGTTAAAATTAAAAAAATTGCTGAAAAGCTTGGCATAGTCGTTACAAGTCCACCATAATAATAAATATACCTTGAATGATATCTATTATATAAAATACCTATCATTAAAAACATTCCACCTGCAACAAACCCATGACTTAAACTTTGAAGCATTGCACCTTGTAATCCAAGAGAGTTAAAACTAAAAAGACCCAGCATGACCATGTTCATATGCGCTACGGACGAATAAGCTATGACACGTTTCATATCAGTTTGTCTTATTGCTGTTAATGATGCAAAAATTATTCCTAAAACAGACAATAGATAAACAATAGGACTATAAAATAAAGAAGCATCAGGAAATAAAACAAGACTAAATCTTAAAAACCCATAAACTCCAAGTTTTAATAAAATACCAGCCAATAAAACTGAACCTACTGTAGGCGCTTCTACGTGTGCTTCTGGAAGTCAAATATGAAAAGGAAATAAAGGCATTTTTGATGCAAATGAGAGAAAAAAAGTTAACCATAGGAATAACTGTTCTGTTTCTGTAAATTCTCACGCATTTAATTGTTCGAGATTTAACGAACCTACAATAATATAGATATATAAAATACTAATTAACATCAGTATTGAACCACATAAAGTATAAAAAAAAAATAAATAAACAGCTCTAATTTTACGTTCTCTTGAACCAAAAATTCCAATAATTAAAAACATCGGTACTAAAATAGCTTCAAAAAATATATAAAAAACAAAAAGGTCTAAGGTTGAAAATATTATTAATAAAAAAAGTTCAATTAAAAATAAATTAATAATATATTGAGAAAAATAAATATCATCTCAAATAAATAAAATACAAATAAAAATAAGAAAAGCACTTAAAAAAAAAAATAAAAGAGAAATACCATCAAGCCCAAACATGTATATAAAATTTAACTGTTCTGAACCAATAGTTAAATTGGCAATACTTTGATTAAATAATTTATTTGTATCAAAATCAATAAGAATTATTGTTGATAATATTAAAACCATTCCAGAAGAGATTAATGAAAATTTTTTTATTTTTAATACTTCTATTTCTTTAAAGAAGACTAAAAAAAAAATTGTAAAAAAAAGAATACTAAATATTAGAATTAACATAATTATCTATCTACTTCACCAAAAACAATATCTTGTGTACCAATAATAGTCACGACGTCTGCAATCATATGTCCTGTAGCCATAATATTTAAAGCTTGTAAATGCCCAAAGCCGGGAGCTTTAATTTTACAACGAAACGGTTTATCTGTATTATTTGAAATTAAATACACACCAAATTCACCTTTTGGTGCTTCTGTGGCTGAATAAGTTTCACCAAATGGTATTACTAAACCTTCTGTATAAAATTTAAAATGATTTATTACTGCTTCCATAGAATTTTTAATTTCATTACGATATGGTGGTGAAAATTTACTTATACTTCTTGTTAAACCGGGTTCAATAAGGTTAAGAGCTTGTTTTATAATATTTAACGACTGTCTCATTTCTTCAACTCTAATTAAATAACGATCATAACAATCTCCTGTATTTCCTACAGGAATATAAAAGTCTAATTCTGAATAAATCTCATAAGGTTGAGCTTTTCTTAAATCAAAAGGAATACCAGAACCTCGTAGCATAACACCACTAAAGCCTCACTCCATTGCAGAAGACGCTTTTACAAGACCTATTTGAACTAATCGTTCTTTTCAAATTCTATTATTTGTTAACATTTCTTCCATCTCATCTAAACGAGTAGAGAATTGACTTAAAAAAATATACAAATCATCTAAAAACCCTAAAGGTATATCAGCAGCAACTCCACCAGGTCTAATATAAGCTGCGTGCATACGTGCACCTGAAACTCTTTCGTAAAATTCCATTAACTTTTCTCTTTCTTCAAATGCTCATAAAAAAGGGGTCATTGCTCCTACATCCATGGCATGACAGCCAACTGCTAATAAATGGTTTAATATTCGAGTAATTTCTAAAAAAAGAACACGAATAATTTGAGATCGCCTAGGAATTTTAATTTGTGCAAGAGTTTCAACAGCTAACGAGTATGTATGTTCCTGTGCCATCATAGAAACATAATCAAGTCTATCAAAATAAGGCAAAGCTTGTAAATATGTTTTATACTCAATTAATTTCTCGGTACCACGATGTAATAAACCGATATGAGCATCAGCACGTTTAACTATTTCACCATCTAACTCTAAAATTAAGCGTAATACTCCATGAGCCGCTGGATGTTGTGGCCCAAAATTAAGTGTAAAATTTTTAAGTTTTTTATTTAATTCTTTTTTTTTTAACATCATTATATATATATATATATATACATATGTTTTATAAAAAAAAAATTTTTTTAATCAATAATAAAAAATTTAATTATAACTAAAGATTATTCATAATATTATTTTTAAATTAGTATCTTAGTAAAGTAATTTCAAGAATTGAAAAAAAACTACTTAAAAAAAAACAGAATTATTTATTTCCAAATTGTTATTAAAATCCGAACAAGAATTGAACTTGTCTTTTAAAATTTGCAATTTTATACATTAACCAGCTATGTTATCGGATCTTTTTATTATTATTTTACCAAACACTTTCAAACGAAAAATACCGAAAATCTTGAGCCAATTCTAATGCCTCAACAACAACACGTTTTTTATTTTGGTCATAACGTAATTCCACGTAACCTGACAATGGATAATCTTTTCGCATCGGATAGCCTTCAAAGCCATAATCAGTGAGAATTCTACGCAAATCTTTATTACCTTTAAAATAAATACCATATAAATCTCAAACTTCTCTTTCTCATCATCCAGCATTCTTAAAGATGGGAGTAATTGAATCAATAGGAGAAATTTCATTTAAAAATGTTTTTAAACGTAACCTAATATTAAAACTAATACTTAATAATTCGTAGACAATACTAAAACGATAACTAGAAGTTAAAAAATCTACACCAGAAATACAAGAAAGGATTGAGAATTTTAAATTTATATGATTCTTTAGAAAAAAAATACTAAATAAAATTTGTTCTTTGGTAAAAAAGAGCGTTGTTTCAGTTTTAAATGAATAAGTGGCTACCACTGGAATTAAACTTTTTAAATTATTTAAGATTTTCATGTTTTAATAAAGTATATTATAAGAAATTATTTCACAAATTAAATTTAAATCGGTAGAAGAATAAAGTAATATAAATAAAAATATTATGAAGAGTACGCTTAAAAAGTATAATTTTTGAAAATTTTTATTGTTAAAAACAATTTGAAAACTTTCATCATTATTTTTATTTTGTGTTTGTTTCTCAAAAAATAAGGTTTTTAAAACACGAATATAATAAAATACCGATACCGAACTAATAATCATAAATAAAGAGCTATAAAATAAATGACCTGTTTTTATTAAACCAACAATTACTAAAGCTTTGCCTAAAAATCCGGTAAACGGAGGAATACCCCCGATTGAAAAAAAAATAATTAACATGGATCAAGATCAAATTATATTTTTTGATCAAAATCCAGAAAAAGCCGTTATAGATAGATTTCTTGGTAGATCCGTATAAAAGGTACTTATTTGTTTTTGAAAACTATAAAAAAAAATTATATGAGTTCAAATTAAAAAAGAAGTAATTAAATAAATGATAAAAAAAATTAACAAGTATGTATAAGTTATATATGAACATAAGGCACTAGTCGCGACAATAAACCCAATTTGAGCTATAGAACTAAAAATTATTAATCCTTTTACTCTTTTTTGATAAAGAGAAAAAATAGTACCTATTAAACATGAAAAAATACCAAAAAATAATAAAATTTCAAATAGATTTGCGATTAAAAAAATTGAACGTATACAAAAAATTCATTTCAATAAAAAAATTGTCAAACCTATCTTAGGTATAATTGAAAATACAACCGTAGAGCTTAAGGGTGCAGCTTCATAAACATCAGCGGCTCAGAAATGAAAAGGGGCACAAGCAAGCTTAAATAGAAGGACAACAATAATAAGAGCACTGGCACAACTTAAAACTAATGTAATTTCAGGGTCTAAAAAACCTACTATTAAAAAAGAACAAATTTCATATAAACTTAAAGTTCCTAAGAAAGCATAAAAGGTTGAAAGTCCAAGCAATAAAAAAGCAGAAATAAATGAACTTAATAAAAAATATTTTACACCTGCTTCTGTAGAAAAAGCAGATTTCCTATTAAAAATAGCTAAAATATAAAAACAAAGCGTCTGTAATTCAACACTTAAATAAAAAAAAATTAAATTTTGTGTACTTACTATTAACATTATTGATAAAACAGACAATAAAAAAAAAGTAAAAAATTCATAAAAATTTAATTTTTGTAAATTTAGTGCTGGAAGAATACTTAAAGCTAAGAAAGCACTTAAAGAAAGAATTATTAATTTAAGATAATTAAAGCCTAAGTTATTGGTTAAAATAGTCGCAAAAGAAATAACTTCAATTTTATTTATAAGAACTAGTGAAAAAGTAACCAACACTATGAGCAATACTTGATAAGCCGATTCTTTAATTAATATTGGAAAATTTTTTTTTAAATTATTTATGATAAAGGTCATTGTTAAAAGTTGAAAAAGTATACTAATTGTTAAAAAAATTTCTGGAATGAAAGCAAAAAAGAACATTTAAAAAAAATTAAATTATTTTAAACAATAAATATAAAAATTTATTTCCTTAATATTCAATTATATTCAAATTAAAACAAAAACAATTCAAACTAATACAGATAAAGATATAATAAAAAAAATAAATAGAATTACAGTGATCACTGAAAAAAACCATTCATCTTCTATATCTCAATCCTTCTCGTCTCTTTTTTTTTCAAAAAAATATTTTTTATTTTGTTTAAAAATTTTATTGTTTCTAATAATTAAGTCGGTTAAAAATTGTTGAGTGACTTTTTTGGGTTTTTTTTTTAAAATTTTATAATATTCTTCCCTTTTATTTTTAGAAAAATGATTTTTCATAATACAATTAATTTTTTTATTTATTTATTTATTTTATAAGTTTATTTTTGTTATACTAAACTCTTTTAATATTAAAATGTATTATATAAGATTTAGATATAAAAAAAAACAATAGGTTTATTTATATAAAAAACAGCTAAGTTATTTACCTAGAATACTTTATATTTACACGACTTTAAAGAGCTAAATAAATTTTAAAGTAGCCCCTCTTTGTACACATTTTTTAACAGTAATAGCCCTTTGTTCTTATGAACAAAACTAATTCAATTTAAAAAAAAAATAAAAATAGGGTTTTTTTTATCTTTTGTAGAAGAAAAAATTTTCTATGTCTTTATAGGTAAAAAAATAAAAAATTGTTGAGTGGCTTTTTTGGTTTTTTTTTTAAAAATTTTATAATATGCTTCCCTTTTATTTTTAGGAAAATGATTTTTCATAATATAATTAATTTTTTTTTTTATTTATTTATTTTAAAAGTTTATTGTTGTTATACTAAAATTTTCTAATATTAAATGTATTATATAGGATTTAAATATAAAATAAAAAATAAGTTTATTTATGTAAATAAATTACCTATTTATTTATATAAAATACTTTATATTTACATAACTTTAAAGAACTAAATAAATTTTATAGTAAGCCCCCTTTGTACACATTTTTTAGCAGTAATAGCCCTTTGTTTTTATGAACAAAACTAATTCAATTTTAAAAAAAATAAAAATAGGATTTTTTTATCTTTTGTATCAAAAAAAAATGAAAAAATTTTGGCTTAGCTTTTTTGAATTATATTAAAACATGCTTGCCTTTAACATTTAAAAAAACGGGACCTTTTTTATAAGAAATTATGAAAAAAAATTGATTTGTGAAAAAACTATTTATATTTTATAAATACACTCCGTTTATTATTATAAGTATGACTTTTTTGAAAAACCATCAATATATACTTTGAATTAATTATTCAAATTTCATATGCTTTTTAAAAAATTATAATAAATTAAAAATAATTAGAACAGCATTAGTTATTCTTATCTTTTTGTCCTTTATTTTAAATGGAAAATATTCAATGTTTTATGCAAATTGGATAGTAGCATTTGGATGATTAGAATTGGTTAATAATCGAATTAATTTCCTTGTATAAATAGACATCGCTGGTTTTTTGTTTGTTAATGTAAGAAAAACAATATAAAAAAATAGAATTGCCGAAAGTAAAGAAATATAAGAACCAAAAGATGCCAAAAGATTTCATCCAGCAAACGCATCTGGATAATCTGGAATACGCCGAGGCATACCGGCTAAACCTAAAAAGTGCATAGGAAAAAAGGTTAGGTTTACACCTAAAAAAAATAGTCAAAAATGAATTTTTGCTAATATTTCTGGATAAACTCGTCCTGTCATTTTTTGAATTCAGAAATATCAACCCGCAAAAATAGAAAAAACTACACCCATCGATAAAACGTAATGAAAATGTGCAACAACATAGTATGTATCGTGCATAACAGCGTTTATACCGGAATTTGCCAATGCCACACCAGTTAATCCTCCTAATGTAAATAAAAAAAGAAAGCCTATAGCAAATAACATTGGAGTATCAAAAGAAATTGATCCACGCCACATTGTAGCAATTCAACTAAAGACTTTTATTCCGGTTGGGACTGCTATAATCATTGTGGCTGCTGTAAAATAAGCTCGTGTGTCAACGTCTAGACCAACAGTAAACATATGATGCGCCCATACAACAAATCCTAAAAATCCAATACTGATCATAGCATAAACCATACCTAGGTAACCAAAAATTGGTTTATCCGAATATTTTGAAATTATATGACTAATAGTTCCAAAAGCAGGTAAAATCAAGATATACACCTCAGGATGACCAAAAAATCAGAATAAATGTTGATATAACACAGGATCACCTCCACCTGCTGGATCAAAAAAAGTAGTATTAAAATTTCTATCCGTTAAAAGCATTGTAATCGCTCCTGCAAGCACAGGTAAAGATAATAATAATAAAAAAGAAGTAACTAATACGGATCAAACATATAATGGTAACCTATGCATAGACATACCAGCTGCTCTCATATTAAATACTGTTGTAATAAAATTAATTGCACCCAAAATTGACGAAACTCCAGAAAGATGTAAGCTAAAAATTGCTAGGTCCACAGAAGGCCCAGAATGCGCTAAAACACTACTTAATGGTGGATAAACTGTCCACCCTGTTCCAGCTCCAGCTTCTACAGAAGCAGAACACAATAATAAAAATAGTGATGGGGGTAAGAGTCAAAAAGAAATATTGTTCATACGAGGAAAAGCCATATCTGCTGCACCAATCATTAAAGGTAAAAAATAATTTCCAAATCCACCAATAATAATTGGCATTACCATGAAAAAGATCATTAAAAAAGCGTGACCCGTAACTAAAACATTATATAATTGATGATTTGCATTTAAAAGTTGACTTCCAGGTTGTGCTAACTCCATCCTAATAAGCATTGACATTGTTGTACCTAAAACACCTGAAAATGCCCCAAAAAGCAAATACAGTATTCCAATGTCTTTATGATTAGTTGATCATAACCATCGTGTCACTCCCTGGTAGGATTTTCAAGGCCACCAGAGAATTTTTTTTAAAAAAACTAAACATTTATTTATTTGTATCTACATCTAAAAATAAATTTTTTAAATAAAAATTTTTTATAGGACGTGATATAAATAATTTATTATTTTTAAATAAAATATTTACAGTAATAAAAAAATTTTTATGACTAATATTTTTATAAAAGCTTGAAAATAAATCAGTATTTATAAATAAAATTGTGGCTTTAAAAAGTAAAGTTAGATTTAAATATTTTATGGTAGTAGGGATTAACGAATCATTTCTAATTCTTTTAAATTTATTAGCAATGGTATCAACTTTATTGTTAATTAGTAAAAAAGTTAAAAAAAAATTTATTGAAGTGAACCCTCCTAAAATTATTTTAAAAGCATAACCTGACGAAACTTTAGAACTTTTAAAATTAAAAAAAGAGTATTTAGCAAAACCAATATAAAAAATTAAAAGTGCTTTTAATTGTAAATTAGTTAATATATTTTTTGATAAATTTTTTTTTTGTAATTCTAATTTTTTTAACGAAAAATTTAAAATGATTAAATGTAACAACTTTTTTTGTTTAAATGATGAAAAAGCATAATTTTCAGATAAATCGTAAATAAGTAATGATTTCCTTTGTTTAAAAAAAAATTGCATAAAAATAATAATTAATAATGTAAATTAAGATTGATCAATTAAATAACTTCTACTAATTAACAATACTAATTTATAATCCAATTTAATTGTTATCAGCACTATTTTAAATAGGTGGGTAGTTTAATATACCCTATAGCTGAATATATTAGTATACTTTTATCTTTAACAAGATAAATATAATATAAAAATATTTTATAAAAAAACTTGTATTATGTTTTTATTTTTATAAAAAGTTAAGTTAATTATTAAAAAATTTAATATATTTATTTATTATTTTAGTCGGCCTAAGCTTTTTTAAAAAAAAGCTTTTCCATAACACAAGAAAATGGCACAAAAAAAATAAAAAATAAAAAATAATATATTGTTGCATATAAACCATAATTTATAAAAGGTTGTTCAACGGGAAGTTGACCTAATCAACCAAGAAAAACAGTGTTTAATACAAAAATCGCTAAAAAAAAACCATAAACAGGTCTAAAAGTTGCACTTTTTATTAGCGAATTATTAACAAAAGGTAAAATAAAAAGTATTAACAATGAACCAAACATTGCAACAACACCACCAATTTTATTTGGAATTGAGCGTAAAATAGCATAGAAAGGTAAAAAGTATCATTCTGGAACAATATGTGCTGGTGTTACTAGAGCTTCGGCTGGTATAGCGTTGTCTGGATGGCCTAAAGCATTTGGTCAAAGAGTAACAAGAAGTGCTAAAAAGGCAAATAAAAATAAAACTGCAGCAATATCTTTTATAATAAATCCAGGTGAAAAAGAGATAGAGGATGCATTAGACGTTCCTACGGGATTACTTGAACCTACTGTATGTAATAAAACTAAGTGTGCACCCGTTACAGCTAAAATTACATATGGTAAAAAATAATGTAAACTTGCAAATCTCATTAGGGTAGGCTCAGCAACAGAAAAACCTCCTCAAAGTCACTCAACAAGATTATTACCTACAAAAGGGACTGTAGAAAATAAATTAGTTATAACCGTAGCTCCTCATAACGACATTTGCCCTCATGGTAAAACATATCCAATAAAAGCTGTTGCCATCATAAGAATAAAAATAACAATACCAGCAAATCAAATATAATGTCGTGGTTTAGAGTAACCTCCATAATAAAGAGCTTTTACTATGTGTGCATAAACAACAATAAAAAAAACAGACGCTCCATTTGCATGAATATATCTAATAAGTCATCCATATTTTACATCAGTCATAATATACTCTACACAACTAAAAGCAACTTCAGAATGGGCTACATAGTGCATTGCTAAAAATATACCACTAATAACTTGAATAATTAAAGCTATACCACTTAAAGCTCCTAAAGATCAAATATAATTTAAATTAAACGGCGTATTATAATTTATAAGATGGGCGTTAAAAAAGGCAATTAATTTATCTGAGATTAAACGAAGTTTCATAATTAATATTATTTATTTTGTTATTTTATTTTCGTAATTTTGCATAATTTGAAAATTTACTAGTTCTAAAGCAGTAATTAAAGCTAATTCAGATTTATATTGAAATCAATAAGTATAGTAATCTGAGTTTACTGCACTTACTACAATTGGCATAAATCCATGATTAACACCACAAATTTCACTGCATTGACCGTAAAAAGTTCCATCTCTTTTTATAAATAAACTTGTTTCACTCATACGACCTGGACAAGCATCTAATTTTATACCAAGAGAAGGAACGGCTCATGAATGTAAAACATCAGCTGAAGTTATTAAAATTCTAATATGAGTATTTTTTGGTAAAACCACCCGATTATCAACTTCTAATAAACGAAAATATCCTTTTAATAAATCTTCAGTTTGAATCATATAAGAATCAAAAGCAAAACCTTTTGTGTACAGAAGATCTCCCAATAAAAGCGTATCTGAATATTCATAAGATCAATACCATTGGTGTCCAACTACTTTTAATGTTACATTTGGATTACTTAATTCATCTAAAGAATATAATAAAGCGAAAGAAGGGACAGCAATAAACAATAAAATAATTGCTGGAAAAATAGTTCATAAAATCTCTAATGCACTAGCATGAGTAAATTTTTGTGAAAATCTATTTTTATGTGCGTCAAAAACAAAAATTTCAATTAAAAATCAAACAACACAAAGTCCAATTTGTATCATCCAAAAACATAAATAATCATGGAAATATAACATACCTTCAAGACTCGGGCTAGCGGGGTCTTGTACAGACATTTGAAAGTTTTCTGGAACATCTAAAAATAAGATGTTTTTAAATAAAAAATTTACAAGGATAAAATATAAAAACATAATTAATTTTAATTAGTATTTACTTCTTGCGAGAGTCGAACTCGCCTTCCCACGGAGAAAACGTAGTGTCATAGCCGATAGACCAAAGAAGTTTTAACATGAGAATTAATACTAGAAAGAGGACTTGAACCTCCAATTATATTAAATAAACCAATTTCTAAGACTGGCGCGTCTACCAATTCCGCAACTCTAGCAAAATAAAAAGAATTTAACATATAATGTCTTTTTTAAGCTTTTATGATATATAATAAAATTTTTATTTATTCTTTATTTATAAAAAAAATTTGTTATATTAGACGAATAAATTAAAAATTATTTATATAAATATAAACTTATAAAAATTCTAAAGAAATACTTAAAATCGGAGTTGAACCGATACCTCCGAGAAGAACAGATTTTAAATCTGTCGCGGCTACCATTTCGCCATATAAGTAATTTTTAAATTCACTGGAATTCGAATCCAGAACCATTGGCTTAAAAGGCCACTGCTCAACCATTAAGCTATAAATTTATTGTTTATCGAAGGGCGGATTTGAACCACCGACCAATGGATTTTCAATCCACTGCTCTGGCCTCTGAGCTACTTCGATTGTTTGCTACTCGACTTGAACGGGCAAAAAAAACAGTTTTTGAAACTGCCGCGTCTACCATTCCGCCAAACAAACAGTTTTTATTTATTTTAAACTACTTGCTAAAATAACATTAAACAATGCATTTTTTTTTGTTTTTGCATTTAAACTTAATGCCATATTTGAAATTTTAGTTCTAATATTTAATGCAAGGAAAATAGGATGCAACATAAATTTAAGATAACTCATATAAAAAAGAAAAAAAAATAAAGTAAATCCAATGGTTTGAATAAAAAATGTAAAAATATCAAATTGTGGCATGTTTTTTTTAATTGTTTTTTAATCTAAATGGGTTTGAACCATTAACTTTACGCTTATCAAGCGTATACTCTGCCAATTGAGTTATAGATTATATTTTAAGTTGGATTTAAACCAACGACCCTCGAATTAACAGTTCGATGCTCTAATCAACTGAGCTATTAAAATTTATTTTACATTTATGACATCTATATCTATAGAATTTAAATAAAAAGTACTAGCATTGCAATCATAAGTGCAAAAAGTGCAATTGCTTCGGTTAAAGCGAAGCCAAGAATAGCAAATCTAAATAATTCATCTTTTAAAGCAGGATTACGGGCTGTTCCTAAAATTAAAGATGAAAAAACAAATCCAATACCGATACCAGCACCTGCTAGACCAAATGTTGAAAGCCCTGCGGCAATTTTTTGTGCAGCTTGTAATAACATATAATTGTTATACTTAGGGCTTTAGAACTTTATAAATTAAAAAGAGAAGGATTCGAACCTTCGTAGGGTCTCCCCAAAAAATTTACAATCTTTCACTTTTAGCCACTCGGTAATCTTTTTACACAAGAAAAGTAGGATTTGAACCTACAATTACGATTTTGGAAATCGGCGCTTTACCGATTAAACTATTCTCTTATTTTAAAAAATAGATAGGAAAGGATTTGAACCTTCGGTGTTTTAAACACTTCAATTTTCAAAACTGACACCTTAAACCGCTCGGTCACCTATCTTGCATTGTTATGTCAAAAATAAAATAAATGTTATTTTTAAAAAAAAAATTGAAGCTAATTTAATTTAAATAAATAAAATAATACACAATAATATTGCTAATGTAAAAGGTAATAAAATCTTTCATCCAAGGATCATAAGTTGGTCGTATCGGTACCTAGGCAAGGCCGCTCGTGCTCAAATAAATAATAATATAAAAAAAGCTAGTTTTAAAACAAATCAAAATGGAGAAAGCGAATCATGTCAAAAAAAAAAAAAATTGCTTTTTATATCTGCCCCAAAAAAATTAAAAGGTGGAAGTCAACCGCCTCAAAAAAGAATAACATTTAAACTGCACATCATAAGCATATTTCCGTACTCTCCCAAGGAAAAAAGAGCAAAAGTCATTGCGGAATATTCTACGTTATATCCTGAAACTAGCTCAGCTTCCGCTTCTGGCAGATCAAATGGATGTCTATTCGTTTCAGCTAAAGAACAAATAAAAAATATAATAGCAAAAAAAGGTAAATAATATACATATCAACCAATTTTATCTTGACTTTCTACATAATATTCTATGCTTCATGAACGGCTAAAAGTACTCATGCATAAAATAATAAAACCTAATGTAAGTTCATAAGATACCATTTGTGCTGTTGAACGAAGGGCTCCTAAAAATGGATACTTTGAATTACTGGATCAGCCAGATAAAATCACACCATAGATTCCTAAAGAACTTATTGCAATAATATATAAAAGACTTAAATCAAAATGTGCAAGTGCGGAAAAGGTTGAAAATTGCATAACGGCTCAGCCTAGTAGGCTAATAATAAATGTTAGCATAGGGGCTATAAGAAATAAAAAACTATTTGCACTACTAGGTAAAACAAATTCCTTTGCAAATAATTTTAAACCGTCAGCTAATGGTTGTAGTAAGCCATAAAGACCAACAACATTTGGTCCTTTACGACGTTGCATTGCGCCCAGTACTTTCCGTTCTGCTAATGTAAAGAATGCTATAGAAATCAACAAAGACACGACAAGACATAGTATTTTCAACATTGTAACAACTAGACTTAAAATATTTAAAAACAAAAAATTAAATATAAATTTTCAAGTAAGACAGGATTTGAACCTGCGATACATTCCTGTATGTTAATTTAGCAAACTAATACCTTAAGCCACTCAGTCACTTACTTTTAATTATTTATTTAAGTAAACGCGTACCTTTTCGTTTTTTACGACGTTTTTTCTTTGAACGACAACCATTAAAACATTTTTTGTCTTTGGTTTTTATTAATATTGCCCGCAAATAAGATTCTTTCGGCGTTTTTTTATAAAGACGTAAGTTAAATAGTAATTCGATAACTTTTTTTCGTAATCGAATAGGTATTGTCAATAAAATAATAATACCACCAGCATTTAGATATTGTCAAACACGGCGGAAAAACAGTTCTAACATTTCTTTATAAGTATGTTTTAATCGTTTTTTAGTTATTTTAAAATGATATTTACCTGCAGAAGCATTTAAAATAACTTTATTAGATTTCAAATCACTTAAACTACAAAAAATATTATTTGATGTTATTTTTATAGTAATTCGTCTATTAAAAATTTTTTTTTTTAAATTAGGGTTTTTTACATTCTTTTTAAGAAAATAACCTGGGAGTGCATATTTAGTTTCAATTGATAAGAATCATCTTTTTTTAAGACTATCATGTTGTGTATCAAATTTGACGTTACGTTTATTTCTTAAAAAATTTGCTTTAAAATTAAAAAACTTTTTTTTTCCTTTTATTTTGTAATTTTTTTGATACTGTTTTAGCATTAGTTTTTGTTCGTTGTCCTCGTGTAGGTAATTTATTTAAGTGTCGCATACCTCGATAATTTCTTAATTTTTTTAATGCCGAAATAGTTTTTATTTGAATATCTAAAGATAATTTATTATTAGTAATCATTATTGTTTTAAATTCAGTTTTATTTTTATTTCCGTGTATAAATGAATTAAATTCAGAGTTTACACAGTTTTTTTTTATTAATTTTTGTACAGCAATATTTTTATTAAAACCACAATTTTTTTGAAAAAATTTAAAGCTTGTTACACCAAAACCTGAACGTAAACTATTTGGTCATTTTGGATATTTAGATTTTTCTTTTTTTTTCATAAACAAGAACTTTTTATCAAGAAAAACGAGATTCGAACTCGCGCTGATAGCTCGACAAGCTAGCCTTCTAACCCCTAAATTATTTTCTTACACAAAATTTATAATGAGAAATAAGGGATTCGAACCCCCAACCTTTTCGTTGTAAGCGAATTGCTCTGCCATTGAGCTAATTACTCTTTATCCAATTATAAATTGGAACAGCCGAAATCGAATCGACGCCCTCTGAGCCCAAGTCAGATATGCTACCTTTACACAATGTTCCACAGAATAACTTAAATAACAAGAGCCGAAATCGAATCGGCCACAATCAGATTATGATTCTGCTGCTCTACCAACTGAGCTATCTTGTTTTTTAAAAAAAATTATTAAATTATATTTTTTATAGGTAAATATTCATCAAGTAGTAGTGCAAATTCTTTATTCTTTAAATTATTAAAGTTTTTTACAAGAATAAAGCCCCTTAAATAATAATCAACTTCAACAAAAAGAATTAATTTTTTTTTTTTTTTATACTTTCGCCTTAAAACACTCAATAAAGAATTTTGCCGGTAAACAGTAGGCGCTTTTAATAAACAAAAATCTCCTTTTTTTAAAAAAACAGTTTTTCTCGAAATTACATTATTAATAGATATCCGTCCGTAACTAAACGCTTGTAATGCAGAATAAGTGGTATCCGTTAAACGTAAATAATTTAATAAAATATCCGCTTTTAACAAAGGTTTTACAAAATATGTTGTTAGATAGTGTCTTCTTAATTTATTTTTTCTGTTTAATTTTTCTTTTTTTAAAAATTTAATCCCCATTGATTTTTGATAAGTCAAATAAAAAAGTCTTTTTGTTGTTAATGCTTGTGTATATTTTTTTTTATATTTTGTTCATCGACGTTTTTTTATATGTCTTTTTAAAAAATTCTTTAATCGGGTATTTTTTAAATATCTTCTTCTTTTTTTTTTTGATAAATTTCGAATTAAAACTTTTCATTTTTCTTTATATGATTTTAAAATATTTAATGGATAAGTTTTATATAAAAAAAAAGTATTGTTATAGTACTGTAGTTTTTTAATTAATCGCATCTTTTTCCAATACTTTTCTTATTAAAATAATTAAAAAAATAACTTTTTTTAATTCTTTAACCTCATTAAAAATTTTATAACTACCAAAATTTCGTAATTCATTTTTAGTATTTATTTTATTTATTAAAAAAAAATTATGTTGGTAAAATTGCTTTAAACAAGATAAATTTGTAAATTCTGCATCTAATAATACTAATAAATTTCTTCTCGATCTAGGTGTTTTAATATTTTTTAAAGATTTTCGAATAAAAATTTTACGATAAAACTTAGTAGTTCTTAACATTTTAATTAAGAACTCATTAAAATAAAGATCTTGACAATAAATAGTTAATGTTGCACTTTTGTTTTTTTTCAAATATTGTAATGCACGTAATAATTGTTTTAAATTTTTATTTAAAGACAAAAGATTTAAGTGAGCATACAAGTCTTGTTCTTTAAACCCCAGAGTTATCCTAGTATCTGATGCTTTTGCAGTTGTTTTGGATAAAAGATTTATTAACGTAAAATCTGCACTAACCATACTTTTTATAAATAATAAATTTTTTTTCATAAATTTTTTTAATTATTATATTTTTTTTATTTTTATTTTAAACCCAAGAAAATTTATATGAGTTTTATAGCATTAACGAAGCTTATAATACTTCGTGCAGAAGTAAAAACTAAATTTAAATTTATTTCCTACTTAAATTTATAATAAAAAATAAAAAAAAATTTAATTTTTCAATATTTAATATGTACAAATTAAGTACAGTTTTTAAGTCCTAAGAATTTTAAATCTTTTGAAATTTAATCACAAAATTAAATTCCATTTTTAAAAAATAAAACAAATATTTACGTTTTATTCTTAAGTTTTTAATTTCAATCAAGTGTTCCTACTTCTCAAGCGTAAATAAAACCTGCTGTTAACTCTACCAAAAAATCTAAAACGATAAAAATCGCATCTGAACTTAATAAATCATAAGAAACAGTTCACGGAAAAAAATAAACTGCTTCTAAATCAAATACAATAAATAATATAGCTACAAGATAGAATCGAACATCAAATACGTTACGTGCATCTTCATAAGGGTCGAAACCACATTCATAAGCTGACACTTTTTCTACATCTGGACTAGATACACCGACAATAAAAGATAAAAAAATTATTACTATTGTTAATATAATAGCAAAAAAAAATAAACAAATTATTTTTGAAAAATCTGTAAAAAATAAAATCATATTTTAGGGTATAAATTCTTTTATTATCTTATAATGATAAAATTAATTGTTTAATAAATCATTAATTTAAAAATCGTTTAATAATATTTATTTATCTTTTTACACTTTGTACTTTTATCTTTGCTTTTATAATTTTATTTTTAGATTTTTTTAATTATTTAAGTCTACCTAGGATTTTTATCTATAAAATACAAATACTCTAAGGTAATGTTAAACAAAGTTTCTTAAAAATACATAAATATCAAGAAAAAAAGGAATTGAACCCATAATTTTTCGTTTTGAAAACGACTGCTTTAACCATTTAAGCTATTTTCTTTCTTACTTATTTAATAAAACTCTTAAATAATTGCTTTTGTAGGATATAAAATTACTTTCGTTAATAATTTTTTGTGTTGATGGTCATTTAACTTTAATTGATTTTGGATGTTCAAAGAAAAATTCTTAATAATTTCATTAAAAAATAATAGACTTAAAGACTTTATAAAAAAATTATTACTTTGAAATGAGTATAAAGAACTTAAAATATTTATAGTAGCTCTATTATTGATTAATGTACTAAAGACACGTTGCATATGTTGAAATTTATTTTCCAGGCTTATAAAAGAATTATTTTCTTCTAAAGAATTAAAAGTTGGTATTAAATACCTAAAAAAAAAATTTAAACATGGAAGAGGTTTAAAAGAATTTAACCAAAGTATATTAGAATTTTTTATTAAAATATGTTTCCGCAACGGCAAATTGTCGTACAAATCTACACAAAAAAAAAGATTAGAGTGAGATACTTTTAAATTATGTTTAATGTTCAAGGCGTTAATACTTTCCTCATTACAAAAACGATTCAATTTTAAAAATTTTATTGTTAGTATTTTTATTTGTAAAAACGAAATAATATTTTTATAACCGTAATTTCTAGACAAAAAAGATGAACCTAAAATAATTAATGGTGAATAATAAGCCAAAAAAAATTTAGAAAGCTTTTTATTTTTTGATTCAAAAAAAGTCAACATTTTATTTACGGATAAGCTTAAGAAACCGACTTTATTATTCTTAGAAATCAAATTATAACTAGAAGAAAAAAAAAAAACAAAAAAAAATGTTTTTTGATATTTTAAATTTAATTTAAAATAAAAAAAAATTAGT
>Ga0157371_10001134_pt1 | contig 28717 bp, 28 predicted proteins | sample C45metaG_FD_113462 | JGI IMG/M metagenome (GOLD analysis project Ga0157371, IMG submission 113462) | Corn rhizosphere microbial communities from Kellogg Biological Station, Michigan, USA - C4-5 metaG | ecosystem: Host-associated > Plants > Roots > Rhizosphere > Soil | place: USA: Michigan... | reverse complement strand
CCATTTTGTCCAGCCATTATTTATTTTAAAATAAGGCGGCAGTGAAAAGACAAATTCTACCAGTTCTTTATTTAGAAATGGCAAACGAACTTCACGACTTTGCGACATACTGTTGCGATCACAGTAGCGAAGCAAACTTTGTAATTCTCCCTGGAAAAGATTATGATATAGAGCACCGTTTAAATCTTTTGGATAAACATAAGGAATCGGGTTTTCTTTTATGTTCTCTTTATAAAAATCATCAGAAAAAAAAGAGTTCTTTTTATGCGAATAATGATTCATTAAATTTTTCCCGGATCTCAGAATTTCAGGAAACCTCATCCGTACATAATGTTTGAAATCCTTTTTCATAATGGTATTTACAGAATTTCCCTGATGTAATTGTAAATACGTATTGTATTGGTCAGAAGATCTTTCCGGATAGTTTAATTTGAGGTCATTAAAAAACTGTTGGTAATAAGAGTGATATCCTGCCAGGTATTCATCAGCGCCCTGGCCATCCAATAAAACCGTGACGTTATTTTCTTTTGCCAGCCGCATCACACAAAATTGAGCGTAGATACTTGCGGTAACAAAAGGCTCTTCCTGGTGATAAATTAATGTTTCAATATCGTTGATAATCCCATCTTCTGTCGGAGTAGTAAAATGAGGAATAACCTTTGTTTTGTTGACAACAAGATCAATAAACTTTCGTTCATCTTTTGCAAACCCTGGAAAGACAGCGGAAAAAGTATTTTGTTTTTGATCCGAATCTTTTTTCAATTTGTTTATAACGCAAACAACTAAACTACTGTCCAAACCGCCACTAAGACTGCTTCCCACACTTACATCGCTTCGCAATCTTCGCTTTACAGAAGTATAAAAAAGTTCTCGGAATTTTTCCTGCGCTTCTGTTTCTGAAATTGAATGGTTGATATTTTTGATGTCGACATCATAATATTTGCAGACAATAATTTTTAAGTTTTCAACATTAATCTTTATGTAATGACTGTGAGGAAGGCTGATGCAATTCTTATAAAATGTTTCGCTTTCATCTTTTTGATTTTGAATGCTTCCATAATTTAAAAACGCAAAAAGCATTCGGTTATTGACTTCTTTTTTTACTCCTGCCGCCCAAAGGCATTTCATCTCACTTCCAAAAATCAATTGCTTTCCGGGAACATAATGGTAATAAAACGGTTTCTCTCCGAAACGATCTCTTGCTGCAAAAATTTCATTTTCTTTCTGATCATAAATAACAAACGAAAACATTCCATCGATTAGTGAAAGACAATTTTCTTTTTCTTTATCATAAAGAGCCATCAAAACTTCAGTATCACTTTCAGTTTTGAAGAAATATCCGTCCTTAACCAGTATTTCTTTGAGCTCAATGTAGTTATAAATTTCTCCATTGAAAACGATTGAATATCTTCCAAGATAATGCATTGGTTGACTGCCCTTTTCCGATAAATCAATAATCGAAAGTCGCCGATGCCCAAAGCCAACCTTGCCATTTTCGCTGATCCAATAGCCTTCACCATCAGGTCCGCGATAGCAAATAACATCAGTCATTTTCTTCAGCTTTTGTTGAAAAACCTCCTGGTTATTAACTGATATAATCCCGGTTATGCCGCACATTTTTTAAATAATTTTATTAAAAGCAGGCGGTTATTTTATTCTTTTTACAATAGTATTTTCCGGCAAATATTCCCGCTTACCTTCAAGGTAAACAGCAATATTTTCAGAATTAAAATTCAATGTATGTCCGTATTCGCCTTTTGCCTCCCTGGTTCCAACGATCAATACAAAACAGGACGTCCTTATGTTAACACAGCACCAACGCCAATAAGTGCATATTCGTAACAATCGTTGCGTGGGCGCCAATACCTGCGTCTTTTTTTATGAATGGTTTGATATATTGATCCTTGGTAAAAGTAGGCTGTTTAATTGCTTGCGAAGGTAATAATAATTTTTACTTTTGATATTTTTGAATCAGTACTAAAGGTATTGAGAAATTAAAAGTATTGATATAAGAAGAAGTCAGTAAATTCTTAAAACTACCCGTTTGTATAAATGCATTGAAATTGAAACTTCTACAAATAGCCTAAATTCCGGTTTCTAATATTCTTTTCAATTTTCTGTTATCCCCCCAAAAATGCATTGGTTCATAATCCGGATATGGGAAAAAACCTTTGTTTAATTTTATTGATTGCTTTCTTTCAGCAAGAAAATTTTCAACTAATTTACTGATAGTAACCGGATTATTGCTGCAACAGTTAATGATTCCTGTTATCTCATTTTGCAAGGCAATTTTTACAATATATTCAGCCACTTGTCCCACATACAGGTAATCTCTTTTTTGTTCACCGCCACTCATATTAAATTCACGATCTCCATTTTCCAAGGCCTTTTCTAATTGTGGTAGAAGAGCATTGGTATTCTGACCATTGCCAAACATGTAGAATAAACGGGCCCATTTCAAAGAAAACGAATAATTCTTTTGAAGTTGTTCCAGAAATTTTCGAAGTGTATCTTTTGCAATAGCATAAGGATTTGCGGGTAAAGAAGCCATTTCCTCATTCAACATACCTTCCTGTAAACCATATTCCATGCACGTACCAGAAATGGTAATATCAGTTGCTCCGTCTGAAACCAGATCTTTTAAAAAAGCATAATGATGAAACAGGTTTTCTTCAAAATGAAATAAAGACTGATAATTTGGTAGGCCCTCCCATGCAAGGTGAATTACTTTTTCCGGATTTTTAAAAAATTGAAAATAATTAAAGTCCTTTTCTAATTGGGAAAGATCCAGTGAAAGATATTCTACCTCATTATACCAGGAGAAAGTTTTTGCTTTTTCTTTATTTACAGAGGTAGCAATCACTTTGTGATTATTTTTTAATAAATCCTTCACAACGTAATTGCCGATAAACCCGGTAGCTCCTGTTACAAGTACCTTCATCTTTTTTTATTAAAAAATTTCTAAGGAAGGGATGGCTGTTACAAATTTACCGTTCCAGCTTTTGATATAATTTAACTGCTCACTTACCTCTCCTTTTAAATTCCACGGAAGAATAACTACATAATCCGGCCGATCATTTTTTAAGAAATCCTCATTCACAACAGGTATATGGCTTGCCGGTAAAAATTTATTTTGTTTATGCGGGTTTGCATCTACTACATATTGAATCAGGTCGTTTTTTACTCCGCAAAAATTAAGCATCGTATTTCCTTTTGCCGCTGCGCCATAGGCAACTACCGCTTTATCTGATTCTTTTTGTTTGATAAGAAAATTCAATAAGTCGAGTTTTACTTTTAATGCCTTTTGTTGAAAATTACTATAATATCCGGAATCCAGCATTCCTTTTTGTTTTTCTTTTTCCAATAATGCCTGCACATTAAATGAAATTGGCCGCGAATCATTTTTGTGTTTCGCATAAATTCTGATTGAACCGCCATGAGTGGGAATTTCATCGACGTCAAATAATTCCAAATCCTGCGATTTAAAAATCTGATTCACAGTATAAAATGATATATAAGAAAAGTGTTCATGATATATAGTATCAAACTGGTTGTTATCAATTAACTGCATCAAATGTGGAAACTCCATGGTGATAATGCCGCTTTCGTTCAAAACCATTTTCATTCCAGCTACAAAATCTACTATGTCGGGAACATGTGCCAAAACATTATTCCCTAATAGCAAATCAGCCTTTATATTTTTTGCTGCCATTTCTTTTGCGAGCCGGGTTCCAAAAAAATCATTTATAGATTCAATGCCTTTTCCCCTTGCTACTTCCGCGGTATTTGCAGTTGGTTCTACACCTAATACCGGAATATTTTTTTCTTTAAAATATTGTAATAAATATCCATCATTGGAAGCAATCTCCACTATAAGAGATTGCTGATTAAATCCAAAACGATTCACCATCATTTCAGTATATTTTTTAGCATGGTCGAGCCAGCTTTTACTGAAAGAAGAAAAGTAAACATATTCATTATTGAAAATGTCGCCTGATTTTTTATATTCGTCAAGCTGAACCAAAAAGCAGTTATGACATGTATAAACTTTTAATGGAAAAAATATTTCAGGTTCATTAAGCTCTTCTAATGAAAGGAATGAATTAGAAGCAGGCGCATTCAGCAGATCAATAAATACATCTTTTAATTCTGTTTTGCAAAATCTGCATTTCATCTTTATATTCCTTTAAAATTTTCATTTAAATAAGCGTAATTATCATCCTTTTTTGAAATTTCATTTACCGGCAAGGGCCATTTTATTCCTATCCCTGGATCATTATATTTTATTCCTGCTTCTGCATCCGGTGTATAAAAATTAGTATGATGATAAATGAGTTCACAATTATTTTGGAGCGTTTGAAAACCATGTGCGAATCCATCAGGGATCAAAATCATTTTTTTGTTTTCAGCAGAAATTTCTATACCAAACCATTGAAGAAAAGTAGCAGAGTTTTTCCGTAAATCTATAGCCACATCAAATACGGAACCCGCAATGCATCTTACCATTTTTATTTCACTGTAAGGAGGAAATTGAAAATGCATTCCTCTGAGCGTGCCTTTTTGAATGGTGAAAGAATGATTCATCTGAACCCATTCGTTGTCAAACCCTGCTTTTTTAAATTCTTCTTTACAAAAAGTACGCGCAAACCAACCTCTTTCATCCCTGAATAAATCAAGTTCTATTACATAAAGGCCATTAATGAAAGTAGGCTGAAAAGTCATTCAACTTCGTTTGAAATTTTATCCAGATTTTTTCTTAAAAGTTTCAGGCGGATAAAGCGCTCTCCGTCAAAATCGTTTTCTGAAAAGTTCATTGATTTTAATTTTTCAAATAATTCTTCCATTCCTTTTTTCAGAGTGTATTCGAGTTCAAAATCAGGCAATATTTCATATAAAAGATCAAAATTTACCCGGTAATCTCTTGGATCATTTCCCACCTCTCCGGTGAAAACAATCTTTGCAGAAGGAATTAGTTGTTGCACAATATCAGCAACATCTTTTACCTGGTAATTTTCTTCATTTGCACCAATGTTAATTGCTTTTGCCCTTACTTTTTCATCCGGCGCTTTTGCCAAAGCAATAAAAGCCCTCGTAATGTCTTTGCAATGAATCAATGGCCGCCATGGTTTTCCGTCACTCATTATGCGAATATCGCCCTTTGCCACAGCACATGATAGCAGATTATTTACCACGAGGTCAATTCTGAACATTGGCGAATATCCATAGGCTGTTGAATTTCTTAAAAATACAGGGCAAAAATTTTCATCTGCCATTTCTGTAAGTTTTTTTTCTACTTCAATCTTTGAAATCGCATAAGCGGTTAATGGATTTACGGCAGCACTTTCATCAAGATCATTACTAATTCCTTTGCCATAAATAGAGCAACTACTGGAAAATAAAAATCTTTTTATTCCTGCTTCTTTTGAAAGTTTTGCAAGGTTTATAGATCCGTCTTTATTAATACTATAAGTGATTTCAGGATTTATATCGCCCATTGGATCATTGGAAATAGCAGCAAGATGTATCAGGCAATCATGTCCTTTAAGGTCAGTAATTGTAATGTCTCTGATATCTTTTATTAACTCGGTATCCGGTTGGGTTACTTCTTCAACTTTTGATTCTTCAAACAGGCAAATGTCGCATCCTGTAACAGTATGCCCCTGCTTTTTCAAAAGGCTTATTAAATGTGGCCCGATATATCCTTTGTGGCCGGTAACAAATACTTTCATAATTTAAATTACCAGGTTTTCCATTTTGCCTGCTTTGTTTCCCACAGTTGTTCCAGTTCAATTTTATCCCGCATTGCATCCATGCACTTCCAAAAACCGTAGTGCTTATATGCTACCAGTTCCTGATCATTTGCTATTTGTTCCATGGGTTCTTTTTCCCATTGAATATCTTCCATATTTCCTTCCAGATACTTAAATATTTCAGGTTGCAGCACGAAATAACCGGCATTAATCCAAATATTATTTTCGGTTGGCTTCTCTTTAAAATCTTTTATTACAGAGGATGAATCCGTTTCTACCGTTCCAAATCTTGATGGAAGATGAATAGAAGTTAAAGTTGCGAGTTTGCCGTGCGATTGGTGAAAAGAAACAAGATCATGAATATTTATATCAGAAACGCCATCTCCATAAGTGAGCATAAACGTCCCGTCAGCCACATATTTTTGAATTTTTTTGATTCTTCCTGCTGTGTTTGTTTGTATTCCAGTATCTACCAGAGTTACTGTAAATGATTCTGTGTTGGCAAAATGAACATCAACTTTGTTGTTTTTTAATTCAACTGTTATATCTGAATTGTATAAAAAGTAATTTAAAAAATATTCTTTGATTAAATAGCCTTTGTATCCGCAGCAAATAACAAAATCGTTAAACCCATAATGAGAATAATTTTTCATTATGTGCCACATAATTGGCTTGCCACCTATTTCAATCATTGGTTTTGGCTTCAAATGAGATTCTTCTGATATTCTTGTTCCTAAACCACCTGCGAGAATTACAACTTTCATTCGCAATACTTATTTTAAGAAGTTTGAAAATTTTTGCTTGTACGCTTAAATAAATTCCGCAAATATAATTTAAAGTATCAGGAGAATTAGATTGACAATGGAATTACCCTATTTTCTCAGAATTATTTTGAAAGACAAAATCGCAGAAGTCTTCCTACTCTTTATAATTTCTTAATCTCATGAACCAACCCAATCGCTTTTCTTGTTTCCATCAGCGCAAATCAATTTCCTGTTAAAGTTTGTTCATACGAATTCGTATGAGGCTCTGTAAACCCATCACTGAATTAAAAGCACTCTCCATCAATATTAAGCGTTCTATAAGCGCGTTTACCGGGGCCTTTCACATCATCCGGGAGTGATTTGCATCGACACTCAATTTTCATTTTACAGAAACATTTTCCAATTCTAAAATTCCTGATGCTGTATCTTTTAGGACCTTCATTTGGCGCGGTTTGGCCACTGCGCCTATCAGTGCAACATTTTTCATCGTTTCAATTTATGTTTTGGTAAATTGTTTTAAATCGCCAGTAAAGGAACTTTTATTTACAATTTCTATTTTCACTTGATAATTATAAAAAATTATTTTGTTCTTTTTACAACGCCATTTTCCAACAAATATTCCTGCTTGCTCTCCGGACAAACAGCAATACCTTCTGAATTGAATTCCAGTTTATGTCCGAATTCACTCATCCAACCTTTTTGACGGCCGGGATTTCCAACTATTAAAGCAAAAGCCGGAACATCTTTGGTGACAACAGCTCCGGCTCCAATAAAAGCAAATTCTCCAATCGTATTTCCACAAACAATTGTGGCATTGGCGCCAATACTCGCCCCTTTTTTGATCAATGTTTTTTTGTATTGGTCCTTTCTGCTGACAGCGCTCCGCGGATTGATCACATTGGTCAGAACCATACTCGGTCCAAGAAAAACATCATCTTCACAAATTACACCTTCATAAATACTGACATTATTTTGTACACGAACATTATTTCCCAAAACAACTTTTGGAGAAACTACCACGTTTTGGCCCAGATTGCAATTATTTCCAATTTGAGCTCCCGACATCACATGACTGAAATGCCAGATTTTTGTTCCCTCGCCAATCTCACAATTTTCATCAATGATAGAAGAAGGATGAACGTAATATCTCATAAACTTTTTATTTTAAATGTTCTATAAAATGAACGGTAAGGTCATTTTTTTCAAAACAGTAAATCAACTTTTATTGCTTTTTTTATTTTTCAATATTCCTCAAATATTCACCGTAACCGCTTTTCTCAAATTTTTTCGCAAGAGCAAGCAATTGTTCTTTATCAATAAAATGCATTCTGTATGCAATTTCTTCCAAACAACCTATCTTAAATCCCTGCCGTTTTTCTATCACTCTTACAAATTCTGTAGCATCGTGCAAAGATTCAAAAGTGCCGGTATCCAGCCAGGCAAAACCGCGATCCAATACAGCAACTTTCAATTTTTTATCTTCTAAATATTTTCTGTTGACATCAGTAATTTCATATTCTCCTCTTGGAGAAGGAGCGATATTTTTTGCAATTTCTACTACAGAATTATCATAAAAATATAATCCGGGAACTGCATAATTAGATTTTGGATTTGCAGGTTTTTCTTCAATACTAATCGCGATATGATTCTGATCAAATTTAACCACTCCGTATCTTTCAGGATCACTCACTGGATAAGCAAAGATCACAGCGCCGTCAGGATTTGCAGATTGTTGCAATAAATGAGAAAACCGGCTTCCATAAAAAATATTATCTCCCAAAACCAAAGCTGCAGCATCTTTCCCAATAAATTTTTCACCAATCACAAAAGCCTGAGCCAAGCCGTTTGGTTTTTCCTGAATTTCATAATGAAGTTCACATCCCCACTGGCTTCCATCGCCTAATAATCTTTTGAATTGCGCCTGATCTTCAGGAGTTGTGATTATTAAAATTTCCCTTATCCCTGCCAACATCAAAGTGGACAAAGGATAATAGATCATCGGCTTATCATAAATTGGCATTAATTGTTTACTGATTCCCATTGTGATGGGATACAGTCTTGTTCCCGAGCCGCCTGCTAAAATAATTCCCTTCATTTTATCTTTTTTCGTATTGTTCTTTGTAATAATTCTGATAATTTCCAGTCGTTACTTCATTAAGCCATTCGCTGCTATTCAAATACCAATCAATTGTTTTTGACAATCCTTCTTCAAATTGCAAAGAAGGTTTCCAGCCTAATTCATTTTTTAATTTAGTAGCATCAATTGCATAGCGCAGATCGTGTCCGGCTCTGTCTTTCACAAAAGTGATTAGCCTTTCAGATGTTCCTTTTTCGCGGCCTAATTTTTCATCCATCTGCCTGCATAATTCCCGGATAATGTCAATATTTTTCCATTCATTATGACCGCCGATGTTATATGTTTCACCAATTTTTCCCTGATGAAAAATCGTGTCAATTGCCCGAACATGATCTTCTACAAAAAGCCAGTCACGTACATTTTCACCTTTGCCATAAATCGGAATCGGTTTGTTATTGATGATATTATGAATCGAAAGTGGAATTAATTTTTCGGGAAAATGAAACGGCCCGTAATTATTAGAACAATTAGAAACAATCACAGGCAAATGATACGTATGATAGTAAGCTCTTACAAAATGGTCAGATGAGGCCTTGGAAGCGGAGTACGGACTACGAGGATCATAAGCAGTTTCTTCTGTAAAAAATCCTTCTTCACCCAAGCTTCCATACACTTCATCGGTAGAAATATGATAAAATAATTTTCCTTCAAAATTATCTTTCCATGCTTCTTTTGCCACCTGTAATAAAGAAACAGTGCCCAAAACATTTGTTTTTACAAATGCCAAAGGATCAGTGATAGAGCGATCCACATGACTTTCTGCTGCGCAATGAAGAACTCCTGTGAAATGATATTTTTCAAAAAGATTTTTTACCAATTCCATATCCAGAATGTCACCTTTGACAAAAGTGTAATTCGACCTGTCTTCAATGTCTTTCAGATTTTCAAGATTTCCTGCATAGGTAAGTTTATCCAGATTTACAATCGTATAATCGGGATATTTATTTACAAATAACCTTGTCAGATGTGAGCCAATAAAACCCGCGCCACCGGTTATTAAAACAACTTTTTTCATGAATGAATCTAATTTTTAAAGGTTGCAAAAATATTGATTAATTTCTGCATTGTACATCGGTGGAAAACCTGCAAAAAGTTAAACCTTTAAAGTAGTTAGAAATAAAAAAAGTGTTTCGATTTACCTTTGCAGGCTATGCATTACGCCTCAGTCGAAAATTTGACCAAATCATTCGGAATCAGAAACCTTTTTAAAAACATCAGCTTTCATATTGAAGAAGGAGATAAAATCGCTTTTGTTGCACGAAACGGAAGTGGAAAATCTACACTTTTAAAGATTATCGCCGGGCAAGATACTCCTGATTCAGGAACAGTTTGGATTCACAAAGACGTAAAAGTAATTATGCTTCAGCAAGAAACTGCTTTTGAAAATTCAAAATCGATTTGGGATAATATTTTAAACATCGACAATCCGGTTGTGCGTTTGGTTAAAGAATACGAAATGCTTTTGGAAGAAGAAGTTCAAAATGATATTCGGATCAGTGAATTAATAACAGAATTGACTGAAGCAAATGCATGGACATTTGAAAGCGACCTGAAACAGATTTTGGGAAAATTAAACCTACATCATCTCAATGAACCGGTGAAAAATCTGAGTGGCGGACAGCGTAAGAGAGTAGCCCTGGCGCAGGCTTTGATTGAAGCGCAATTGCATGAAGGAAAATGTATGTTGATTCTTGATGAACCAACAAATCATTTAGATGTAGAGATGATTGAATGGCTGGAAAATTTCTTGGCGAGCAATAAAAGCACTTTGTTATTGGTAACGCATGACCGATATTTTCTGGATGAGGTTTGTAATGAAATTGTAGAATTGGACGATGAAAAGATTTATGTTTATAAAGGTGATTATGATTATTTTTTAGAACAAAAATCTTTGCGCCAGGAAATCCAGCAAAGCGAGTTACAGAAGGATAAAAACATTTTCCGAAAAGAATTGGAATGGATGCGCAAACAGCCGAAGGCGCGTACTACAAAATCGAAAAGCCGGCAAGACGCATTTGTAGAAGTGGAAGAAAGAGTAAGTCAGAAAAAAGAAGTTGCTGAAGTTTCTCTGCAGGTGAAAATGACACGCATGGGAGGAAAAGTTTTGGAGATGAAAAAAGTGTATAAATCTTATGGTGATAAAGTGATCATGAAAGGATTTGATTATACTTTTAAAAAAGGAGAACGCATAGGAATTGTTGGAAAAAACGGAACAGGAAAATCAACTTTTTTAAAAGTAGCGCTTGATTTAATTCCACCGGATAGCGGAAAAATAAATCATGGCGAAACAATTGTTTTTGGAAATTTTGCCCAGGAAGGTTTGCAATATAAAGAAGACAAAAGAGCGATTGAATATGTAAAAGATATTGCTGAATTTTTTCCTTTGGCGGATGGCAGCAAGATCAGCGCTTCGCAATTTATGGAGAAATTTGGTTTTACAGCGCAGCAACAATTTACGCCTCTAAGTAAATTAAGTGGCGGTGAAAAAAGGCGTTTGCATTTGCTTAGCATTCTTTTTAAAAACCCGAATTTTTTAGTTCTTGATGAACCGACAAATGATTTGGATTTACAAACTTTGAGAACGCTGGAAGAATTTTTGCAGGATTTTCCCGGATGCATTTTAATCGTGAGCCACGATCGTTATTTTATGGACCGGCTTGTCGATCATCTTTTTGCTTTTGAAGGAAATGGAGAAATCAGAGATTTTCCAGGTAATTATTCTCAATACAGAATATGGAAACAATTAGAAGAAAATAAACCGGCGAACATTGAAAGTAAGAAGCAGAAAGCAGAAGGTGAAATGCTGAAAGTTGAAGGGAAAACACAAAAGGAGGAGAGCAATGAAAAACAGAAACTTTCTTTCAAAGAAAAAACCGAGTTTGAAAAATTAGAAAAAGAAATTCCTGATCTGGAGAAAGAAAAAAAATTGCTGGAAGTGAAACTGAATAACGGTTCTATGGAATTTGAAAAACTTCAGGAAACTTCTGAAAGGATCAGTGAGATCATTGTTCTGCTCGATAAAAAAGAAATGCGATGGCTGGAATTGAGTGAGAGAATATAGCATGGATTATACGGATTTACACAGGTTTTGAAGAATAATACATTGCAAAATGAGAATGTGTTATGTATCATTCTACTGCATTTTGTAACCTGATTCCTGATTATAAAACCTCATACCTTTTAAATGAAAAATTGGTTTGCCTCAGACAAAGTTTTTAATTCTCTTTATCCAAAAGCTATTCAGGATGTGGCCGAAAAACATTGGACTCCTCTTGCTGTCGCAGAAAAAGCGGCTGCATTTTTAGCAGTTTCCGCAGATGAAAAGGTTTTGGATGTTGGAAGCGGATCAGGAAAATTCTGTCTGACTGCCGCTCATTATCATCCACTCACTTTATTTTATGGAATTGAGCAAAGAGCCAACCTGGTAGCGCTTTCGAGCGATATAGCACAAAAGCTTCAGTTAGAAAATGTTACTTTTATTTGCAATAATATCTCTAATGTGGATTTTAAAGATTTCGGTCATTTTTATTTCTATAATTCTTTTTATGAAAATATCCTGGGCACACAAAAGATTGATTTTAGCGTAAAATATTCTGAAGACCTGTACAATTATTACAACCGGTATTTATACAAACAACTTGATAAAAAACCTGCCGGAACCCGGTTAGTAACATATCATAGTTTTGGCAGTGAAATTCCATCTGAGTATGAAATTGTGCATACGGATTACAATGAATTTTTAAAATTCTGGATCAAAGTTTGAAGTCTCAACTTAAGGATCCTGACCACTTTTCTCATTGGCAAAAAAATTACCAACAGTTATGTCTGAACGAAAATTGCCAACCGTAATATCTTATTCTGCAACACGAATTTTTTAATTTCCTTTTCCCCAAACCTCAACGTTGATTTTTCATTTCACATAAATAATTTTCAGTAAAATCATCTTAGTTTTAAAATTCTCTTTACTTTACAAGCTAATTGAAATCATTCCAAAATTATTTTTACATTAAAACCAAAACAAAATGGAAGACCAGGTAATTCCGGCTGATCTTGCCGAGCAGAAAAAAGGCAAACATCCAAAAGCGCTTTATGTGCTTTTTCTGACAGAGATGTGGGAACGTTTTGCTTATTATTTAATGGTAGGGATTTTACTTCTGTATTTAATTGACGACAAAACCGGGGGAAAGGGAATGACAGAAAAAATGGGCGCTGATGTTGTAGGTAGTTTTATTGCATTGGTTTATTTGACGCCGTTCATTGGAGGTCTAATAGCCGACCGTTATTTGGGTTATATAAAATCAATTTTCCTTGGCGGATCTCTGATGGCTCTTGGATATTTCGGACTTTCCATTCCAGGGAATACGGCCTTATATATTTCACTGTTATTGATCATTGTCGGCAATGGTTTTTTCAAGCCAAACATCTCTACAATTCTTGGTAATATTTACAATCGTGAAGATCTCAAACCCCTGAAGGACAATGCTTACAATATTTTTTACATGGGAATAAATATTGGAGCACTTGTTTGCAATTTCGTTGCTGCCTATCTCAGAAATCAATACGGATGGGGGTACGCTTTTGCTGCTGCCGGTGTAGGACTTGTGGTTGGATTGATCATCCTTGCAAGCTCATTAAAAGGTGTAAGAGTTGGTGAAGTGAAGAAAGAAAAAAGGGCAGAAGATATGCCGTTAAGCAAAATTTTTAGCTACGTTTTTTTACCGGCAATCATTGCTGCAGTTATTGGTTGGGTTGTTCCTACATTGATTTTTGGATCAACAATTATGGGAAGCAAATCTAATGATGCATTTATTTTTGCCTGTCTTCCGATCATCGCATTTTATATTTCTCTTTATGTAAAAGCAACGGGCCAGGATAAAAGAGGGATCGGTGCTTTGCTATTTATTTTTGGTATTTCAATCATATTTTGGACGATTTACAATCAAAATTCTACAGGCCTTACTTTATGGGCCCAGAAACACACGGACAGAACTGTTTCTCCTACCGCTCAAAAAGTTGCAGGCTCATTGGGCTTTTTGCAAACGGTAAGTGATACGCCAAGATTGGTAAACAAAGTAGATGAAAATTTTGTTGACATCAAGGACCATGCAGCCGTAGCAGCGCCTTATGGAGAAAATAATGTAAAACTTGTTGATGGAAATATTGTAGATGCTAAAACACATATTGTTCAGGTGATGGGACCGGATCCTTATTTTAATAATGTTCCAAAAAGTGAATGGCCAGCCGGCGGAAGCGAACAAGTTGCCAATACAGAACTATTTCAGTCGATCAATCCGTTATTTATTATTGTATTAACGTTGATTTTGGTTCCGTTATTCAGCTATCTGCGAAAGAGAAATAAAGAACCAACAACCGCTACAAAATTTGGAATGGCCTTGTTTATTTCAGGCTTGTCTGCATTGGTAATGGTGTTTGCGATCATGTCCGTTTCGTCTGTTTACTTATACAAGACATCACCTTATTGGCTTTGGGGAACTTATTTCGTTTTTACGATTAGTGAGTTGTTGTTGAGCCCCATTGGATTATCGCTTGTGTCAAAGCTTGCGCCAGCAAGGCTTACGGCGTTACTAATGGGCGGATGGTTTTTATCAACGGCGATCGGAGGGAAACTTGCCGGAGTGATGACAAGTTTCTGGGATGATTTCACTGATAAAAAAGTCTTCTTTCTGATATTGGTGATTGCTGCTTTTATTGGGGGTATTTTAATTTTTAGCAGAATAAAATCTCTGAATTCTATTGTGAAAGACAAAACCGGATCTGCATAAATTTATTTTAGAACTTTTAAAAAAGTCTGAAGTATCAAAGTGCTTCAGACTTTTTATTTACCGTTAAAAGAAAAATAGAAGTTGTTTAAACGAATGATAAAGATATTTGTCCGATTTAGGTAACAAACTCTTTTGTTATTTCGTTTTTATCATTAAAATAGAATTACTATGAAAAGATTATTTATTCTCTCAACACTTGCTTTTATGATTTTCGCTTCTTGTAAGAAAGAAGTAACGCAAGTTCAAAAAGTTAACCAGGCATTCTCTGCAGTGTATAATATTGATCCTTCTGATTGGACTACAACAAATAATGGTGTAAGTTATACAGCTGAACTGAACATTCCTGAGCTTGATGATGCCATTTACAGTAATGGAGCAGTTCTGGTTTATCTTTCATTTTCCGGAACTTCTTATTATGAAGCACTTCCGGAAGTTTTTGATGGAATTACTTATGGTGTTATTCATTCTACAGGTTATGTAGGTATTGATATCAGTACTTTATCAGGTGATTTAATCAACCCTCCGGGGCAAACGATTTCTGCCAAAGTTGTATTGATTGATGCTGCGGCTTTAGCAATGCATAAAGATGTAAATCTGCATGATCTCGGAGCTGTAAAGCAGGCATTTAATATTCATTAAAAAAGAAAACGAAACACTGCCAAACTTATCAATTGGCAGTGTTTCATTTTAAAAATCGGGAACATTTCTTCCTTGAAAATTATTTAAATAAAACTCATTATTTTATATTTTTTTCCGAGAATCTTTTCGTCATCCACTTCAAGCCAGTTGTGTAAAAGTGTGGCATAAACGCTTTTAAAATCTACTGTAAATTTTAAATCACCTTCATTCAGATCGCTTAAATCCGGCATTGGATTTAGTAATCCTTTTTCTTTTAGGCTTCCGCCAATAAAAAACATATTATTTGCGGTTCCATGATCTGTTCCGCCACTGGCATTTTGTGCTACTCTTCTTCCAAATTCGCTAAAGGTCATGATCATTACATCCCCGAAACGATTATTGCTTTTCAAATCTTTTACAAAAGCTGTGATAGCATCATTCAATTCAGTAAATAATCTTTTCTGCTGATTTTCCTGGTTTACATGGGTGTCAAAACTGCCGAGACTAACGTAATAAACTTTTGTATTGATGTCACTTGAAATTAATGAAGAAATGGTTTTCAAATTCTTTCCTAATTCTGTAGCCGGGTAGGTGTGGGAGGATTGATGTCGGCGGCTTTGATCATAAATATAATTGGCACTGCTCATGGTCTCGCTCAGTGTTTTATAGAGATAATCTACTGTTGCTTCTCCATGATCATGTGTCGCATTTATTTCCTGGAAATATCTTTCATTGCTGCTGTTAAATAATTTTTTTGGATCTTTTAATGCAAGGCCTTTTATATTTTCTCCTTTTAGCGCAAGGCTCAGAACATCATCAATTTCCAATGCCTGAGTAGGTTTGTCACAGCCACTACATTGTGCATCCAGGTAACGGCCCAGCCAGCCGCTGCTAATGTATTGGTTGCTGTCACTGGCACTTTGCCAGATATCCATACTGCGAAAATGGGAACGATCAGGATTTGGATATCCTACATTATTCATAATGCCTAAACTTCCTTCATCAAAAAGATCTTTAAAATAAGTTAAGGCAGAATTGAGGCCGGCTTCATCGGTGAGATGAAGCGCCTGTTCTTTTTGAATTCCAAGCCTGGGACGGGATTTATAATAAATATCATTTCTGATTGGAATAACCGTATTTAATCCATCATTGCCACCACTGAATTGGAGCACCACCATTACTTTATTTCCTGGTGGAACGATTGGTTTTCTTTCAAAGGCCTTTAAAAATTTTGGCATCATTAAGGATGCGGAAGCAAGGGAACCGATCTGTAAAAATTCTTTGCGTTTGATCAGCATAAAATAAAATTTTATTTTCGTGTGTCCATGATTGGTGTGTTGCTCAACTCAACATAATTGATATTCAGGTGTACTCATTAATTCTATGATCGTTGATTTTATAAATCCTTCTGTCGAAGTATTGTCTGTATATCTCTTTAAAACATTCGGATTGATGGAATTTTTTGTCTGAAGCACCAGGCTGTTTACTTTTTGCAACAATTTTTCTTTTGAAGTTTTATTAAACACCTTAATAATGAAATCCCAATCCACAGCCACATTTACCTGATTGCCATGCGGCTTTTTATCAACTCCTTCCATGCCCATCATCACATCATCATCATTTTTTGGATGAATAAAAAATTCCCGTGAGTTAGTGAGAATCTGCGGCATTTGCATTCTGAACATAAGAGTGCTGCTATCGATCCAGTTTTTACCACCTGGCCACCCTGCTACATTTGGCGGATAAAATAAAATCTGTCCCAATACCCTTTGGAATAACAATTGAGCTTCTGGTTTTTCTAGTTCCATCGGTATCAATCTTCTGATTCCAACTAAAAGTTCCACAGGTGATTTTATTCTCTGGCCGATATTTTTTTGGTCAAAAAACCAATCACTACTAAAAATCTTATTCATTAATTTTTCCAGATCGTAATTGCTTTGATAAAAAAGATTTGCAAGAGAATCTATTGTTTCATGATCTACCTCATCATTTACAAAAAACTTATAGATTTTCTGAGTGATAAATTTCGCCGTTGCTTTTTGCGTTAAAATAATATCAATGATGTCATCACCATCAAAGTTTCCTGTTTTCCCCAAGAAAGTTTTGCTGCCGTTATCGTGCAAAAATGGCCTTTCAACAAATTCTCCTTTTAGATTGAAACCCCATCCTGTAAAGGCTCTTGCCCCTTCCTTCACATCCTGTTCTGTATAATTTCCCCGGCCCATCGTAAAAAGCTCCATTACTTCGCGTGCAAAATTTTCATTCGGATGTTGTTTTCGGTTTTGTTGATTATTGAGAAATGAAAGCATCGCAGGACTCTTGCTCACCTGGCGAAGAAGATCGCCAAAATTTCCAAGCGCATTTTCACGAATTACATTTAAAAGTTGTTGCTGGAAATAAATATTAATCACCCTGCATGCAAAATGTCCATGCCAGAAAAGGCTCATCTTTTCACGAAGCTGAGCTTCACTGTTGATCATTTCACTCAGCCATGTAAGGTTCAGATTCTTAAGATCCTGGACTGATTGTTTTCGTAATTGTTTTTTCTGATCCGGCGTAAGTTTTTGAAATTTGCCAATATCCTCAACACCTTTCACCAAACCATCAAAAGCGTTACTGGCAACGTTTAATGCATCTGGCTTTTTAGAAGATGTTTTTAGTAAAAGCTGGTATAAATCCTTTTGTGAAACCTGATCGGTTTCATTCGCATTTTCAGCCATTGGGCCGAAACCGGCACGCCAAAGCAAGTGCTGATTTTTTAATTGATTAGTCACTGACATTTTGATCGGATAAACCTTTTTTAAGGAAATTTTTAAAAATCGAAAATGATTGACTGAAAGGAAAAACTAAAGTTTAATGAAAGTGTAAAAAAAGTTTTTGGTAACCGGATTACTGAATAGAAGAAAAATTCCTTATGTGATTCCCTTTGGAAGTTTAAATTTTTTCTGCACCAAAATATTTCCACAAAACTTCGGGCAATAAAATTTCATCTTCAGTTTGATTGTTTTCTAATAATGCCGCTACAATTCTGGGTAATGCAAGAGAAGAACCATTTAATGAATGAACCAATTGTGTTTTGCCATCTGCTTTAAAACGGATCTTCATCCTGTTGGTTTGAAATGATTCAAAGTTGCTGACAGAGCTTACTTCAAGCCATTTTTGCTGCGCTGCGCTGTAAACTTCAAAATCATAGGTGAGCGCTGAAGTGAAACTCATATCGCCACCGCACAAGCGCAAAATGCGATAAGGAAGTTTTAAGGATTGCAACAATTTTTCAACATGCAAAAGCATTTCTTCTAATACGTCATAGCTTTTTTCTGGATGCACCAATTGAACCAATTCCACTTTATCAAACTGATGCACGCGATTCAGTCCTCGAACATCTTTTCCATAACTTCCTGCCTCACGTCGGAAACATGGAGTATATGCCGTCATCTTTACTGGCAATTCATTCTCTTTTAAAATATCGTCGCGGTAAATATTAGTAAGTGGCACTTCGGCTGTCGGAATTAAAAATAAATTATCGGCCGCTGCATGATACATTTGTCCTTCTTTGTCGGGCAATTGTCCGGTGCCATAAGCGCTGGCTTCATTCACCATAAAAGGTGGTTCATATTCCAGGTAGCCTGCTGCAGTATTGAAGTCAAGGAAATATTGGATTAGAGCGCGTTGCAGTTTTGCGCCTTTATTTTTATAAAAGGGAAATCCTGCTCCCGTTACTTTATTCCCCAATTCAAAATTGATCAGATCATATTTTTTTGCAAGATCCCAATGAGGCAAAGCGTTTTTTGAAAGTATTGGTTTTTCACCACCCTCTCTTACAATTTCATTTTCCTCCGGGGTTTTTCCTTCCGGAACTGAAGAATGCGCGAGGTTGGGTAATTTGACCAGGCTTTCGTAAAGTTCTTTTTCAACAGAAGATAATTTTTCCTGAACTGGCTGGAGAAAGCCTTTTAAACTGGCTACTTCCAGTTTTTTTTCTTCTGCCTCAGTTTTTTGTCCCTTAGCTATCAAAAGGCCGATTTCTTTGGATGTAGCATTTATTTTAGCTTGCCTCTCCTCGAGTTCGAACTGTAATTTTTTTCTTTCATCGTCAAAAGAAATGATTGTATCAACCAAAAAAGTTTCTGAAAAATGCTTTTTTGCCAATCCTTTTAAAACTGTTTCCCTGTTTGCTTTTATGAAATGTGCCTGTAACATCCCGTGTTGTATTTGTTTGCAAATATAACAATGTGGTGGTGAATCGTGAATGGCTAAAGGTCTTCGATACGCCTAAACTTTTGAACTGAATAACTAATAAAACCAATTGACCAATTAACTTTTTAATTTCGCGGCATGAACGCAGAAGATGATTTACAAACCCGCTGGTGGAAATTAGAAGAACAATTCTTCAATAAATTTGGCAAGAAACCGGATGTGGAAGCCATTTTATTTTTGATCGGAATCCAGGAGATTGGCAATTTTAATCCGAAAAAAAAATTTAATAAAGAACAAAAGCAAGACCTGATGCATGTTGCAGTTTGCACGTTGCTAAGTCTGAGCGGCTATTACGAAATTGAAAGTTACGATGAAGATAAATGGCCACATTTTGTTCAACTTAAGGAATTGCCTAATTACAATTTGGTGGAGCAGGAAAATTTTTTGAAGGACCACATTTTACTTTACTTTGAAGGAATCGGAGAACCATTTAAAAATTTTTAGGATGCAAAAATTATTTTACCTGTCTTTAATTATTTTTCTTGTCTCATGTAGTGCCACAAAAAATACAAATAAAGATGTTCCGAAAAATAATTTTGTAAAAATAGAAACGGATTCAGGAACGATGATCGCTCATCTTTCAAATAAAACTCCTTTGACCACCAGGAATTTTATAAAATTGGTAAAGCAACATTTTTATGATGGCCTTCTGTTTCACCGCGTGATCAAAGGTTTTATGATACAGGGCGGTGATCCGGATAGCAAGAAAGCAAAAGCGGGGCAGGTTCTTGGCGAAGGAGGATTAAAATATACGGTTCCGGCAGAATTTGATACTTCTCTGTTTCATCAAAAAGGAGCGCTGGCGATGGCAAGGGAAAGTGATGATGTTAATCCAAAAAAAGCAAGCAGTTCAACGCAATTTTATATTGTTGCGGGACGGACTTTTACCGATAAGGAAATGGATAAAATTGAAGAGAAGTTTAAAATAAAAATTCCTGAAAGCCATCGCATCATTTATCGGACAATGGGTGGGGCGCCCTTTCTGGATATGAATTATACCATTTTTGGACAGATAGTTGACGGTCTTGATGTGATAGATAAAATTGCAGATGCGGCCAGGGATGAAAATAACAGACCTTTGACTGATATCAGGATGAAAATTACTTTATTGAAAAAGAATGAAATTAAAAAGTTTCAATAAAAATATTAATTTGCGATTCAATCTTTCATAAAAAATTGTAACTACTAATGAATTATCCCACTAATTTAAAATATACAAAAGACCATGAATGGATTTCCATTGACGGTGATATTGCCACAATTGGGATTACTGATTTTGCACAACATGAATTGGGCGATATTGTCTATGTTGATATTGACACTAAAGACAAGCATTTAGATGCAGAAACAGTTTTTGGAACGGTGGAAGCGGTTAAAACGGTAAGTGATCTTTTTTTACCAGTTTCTGGAACAGTCACAGAGGTAAATCCATTGTTGCAAAACGAACCTGAAAAAGTAAACACTGATCCTTATGGTGATGGTTGGATGGTCAAAATGAAGGTTGATAATCCTGGCCATGTGAATCAATTACTTGATGTAGAAGCTTATCAGAAGCTGCTTTCCTAGATATTTTAAAAAATGGAAAATCAAAAAATTCCTTTCAAATATTTTTTGCCAGGCATTGCCTGGTTTTTTATTGTTGCCATCTTAACATTAATGCCGGGAAGAGATGTTCCGCAGGTTGGATGGTTAGATAGAATTACCGGCTTTGATAAGGTGGTTCACGCCGTTTTATTTGGAGGATTGGTGTTGCTGTTCACTCTTCCTTTGATGAAAATGCAGCTATCGTATCAGCAAAAATTTCATTTTCTTGTCCGCATTTCTCTCGCTACAATTGTTTGGGGAATTACGATTGAATTTTTACAAAAATATTTTATTGTCGGTCGCGATTTTGACTTACTTGATTGGGCAGCAGATTCTATTGGTGTTTTAATTGCATTATGGGTGAGCGTTAAAATTTTAAAACTTCTGGAAAGAAAAAATTTAGAATGAATTTCCTGTTTAATTTTAATGTTCCTGAGAAGATCTGTCGTTAATTTTTACCTTTAATAAATCAAGTTTTTAAAAAAATAATGATTATGGAGTCAGTTCGTTGGGGAATTATTGGTTGCGGGGATGTGACTGAAAAAAAAAGCGGGCCTGCTTTTGATAAAGTTGAAAATTCTTCCCTTGTGGCCGTGATGCGCCGTGACGCTGCTAAAGCAAGAGATTATGCGCAGCGACATGGAGTTCCCAAATGGTATAATGATGCGCGGGAACTGATTAATGATGATAATGTAAATGCCATTTATATTGCCACTCCGCCTGCATTTCATGAAGAATATGCTATAGCTGCAATTAAGGCGGGAAAGCCGGTTTATATTGAGAAGCCGATGGCATTGCATTTTGCTTCAGCCAATATGATCAGAAAGGTTGCGGAAGAAAAAAATGTCAAAGTTTCTGTTGCCCATTACCGCCGTGGTCAGCCACTTTTTAATAAAGTAAAACAGTTACTGGAAGATAAAATTATCGGTGATGTTCGCTTTGCAAAATTAGAGTTTTACAAAAAGCAACTGGAAAAAGAAGCGCTTAATGTACCGAAAGTAGCCTGGCGGGTTAATCCTGCAATTGCCGGTGGTGGCCTGTTTCATGATATTGCCCCACATCAGCTTGATTTGGTGTATTGGTTTTTTGGAGCTGTAGAAAAGGCTTTGGGATATTCCACGAACCAGGCGAAAATGTATGAAGCAGATGATATTGTTTCCGGGAATATTTTATTTAAGTCAGGTGTCCTTTTTAACGGGTTATGGTGTTTTAATGTTGCGGAAGAAAATGTAAAAGATCTTTGTGAAATCCAGGGAAGCGAAGGAATGATGCGCTTCCCAATCTTTGAACATAAAAAAATTGAGATCATTAAAAATGGAAAAACAGAAGAGATTCTGTTTGAACCACTTCAACATGTTCAGCAACCCCTAATTCATAAGGTAGTGAATTATTTTTTAGGAAAGGACGCCAATCCATGTACCGCGGAAGATGGTGCAACGGTGATGTGGTTATTGGATGAGTTTACCAGGAAATAAAAAAGATTTTTTTTCTTTTTAAGCCTGGGTGAATTTGAATCTATCCCTACTGCCTTATTAAATGCTTTTTCATTTACTATCCAGAGCAATGAGTTTTGAATTCGTTTAAAATCTTTTGTATCGGAAGTAATAAAATAATCGGGTTGATGGGCTATCTTATAAAGCAAGCCGTCTTCGGGATCTGCTGGTAATTTACCTGTAGAATCATTTACATTCGTGGTATCACATGGCAAAAGAATAATCCTTTTATTCAGGGAATCCGCAAGTTCACCAATCTTATTTTAAGGATAATCCCTTCTGATAAGATAAGCGGTAGCTGTAACGATTTATTAATTTCCGCGTTTGTACAAGAGCTTTCAGGATGATCTGCCTTAAATTTATTAAAGAGACGTGTTGACTCTTCATGGAAAGGATGAAGCGGTCTAATGAATAAAATACTGTTTTTCAAACATCTCAACCGTTCAATTATTATCTTCGCCACCAAAATGTATCAAGTACTTCGCCACATATTATTTTGGTTTGATGCAGAAGAGGTCCATTATTTTTCAATGAACACGCTACGTTTCTTCTGCAGTTTTTCTTTCATAAAGGTTTTTTTAAAAAAGAAATTTACTCCGCAAAAAAAATTTTCAAAAGAAGTTTTTGGAATAACATTTTCAAATCCTGTTGGGCTTGCTGCGGGATTTGATAAAAATGCAAAATATTTGAATGAACTGGAAACATTAGGTTTTGGTTTTGTAGAAATAGGAACCGTTACGCCTTTGCCGCAAAATGGAAATCCTAAGCCCAGATTGTTCCGCTTGCCAAAAGACAAAGCACTGATTAACAGAATGGGATTTAATAACGAAGGCGCAAAAGCCGTGGCGGCGCGGGTTAGAAGTTATCGTAAAAAAAATAAAAGTTTACTGATCATTGGTGGAAACATTGGGAAAAATAAGGTCACTGCAAATGAAGACGCCTGGAAAGATTATGAGATTTGCTTTAATGAATTGCATGATGCGGTTGATTATTTTGTGGTTAATGTCAGTTCGCCAAACACTCCGGGATTAAGAGACCTTCAACAAAAAGATTCTTTGAAAAAAATTCTTACGAATCTTCAGCAAATCAATCGAACAAAAAATATTCGAAAGCCGTTGCTCTTAAAAATCTCTCCTGATCTGGATCAGCATGATCTGGATAATATTATTGACCTGGCAATGGAAATAAAACTGGATGGATTGGTAGCCGCTAACACAACGATCAGTCGCAACAATTTAATTATTTCACAAAAAGAAATTGATGAAATTGGGGCCGGAGGGTTGAGTGGAAAACCATTAAAAGAAGAATCGACTCGAATCACCAGCTATATTTACCAACGGACGAAAGGAACAATTCCCATTATCAGCAGTGGCGGAATTTTTTCAGCAAATGATGCAAAAGAAAAATTTAATGACGGTGCTGATCTGATCCAGGTTTGGACAGGTTTTATTTATGAAGGTCCGGCAATTGTAAAGAAAATTTTGTCCTGACTTTTTATTTTTTATTATCAATTGACTCGCCTGCTGGAAGCTGAGGTTCATCCAACTCTACCACTCTTTTATTTTGCCTTTTGATCATTACCATATTCAACACTTCAACAATAAAAGAAAAGGCCATTCCAAAATAAATATAATTTTTCAGATGAAGTTCTTCCGCTTTATCGGCTGCCCAGCCTTCAATTACAAGACTTAATCCGATCATCACTAAAAATGAAAGTGCAAGCATTTTAAAAGTGGGGTGCTTATGAATAAAGGCGGCAATATAAGGGCTGAAAGAAAACATAATGATCATGGCTATGATCACTGCCGCAATCATTATTTCGACATGTTTGGCAGTACCACCAGCGGTGATCACACTATCAAAAGAAAAGACCATGTCAATTAAAACAATTTGGGAAATTGCCTGGGAGAAACTTAGCTGTTTCTTTTTTGGCTTCAACGCATTGGGATCCTCGCCTTCTAATTTCTGGTGAATTTCATGAACAGATTTATAGATCAAAAATATTCCTCCTGCAAGCATTACAATACTTGCCAGATCAAATCCTTTATCAAAAATACTAAACACTGCCTTTCCTTTTTGTGCCAATAACCATCCAAGCCCCAGCAGCAAAACACTTCTCACAACGGAACCCAGAATAACCCATGCAAGCCTGGCTTTTTTATGCTTTTCCTTTGGCAACCGGCTGATGATAATACTTACAAAAATTACATTATCAACTCCCAAAATAATTTCAAGTACTACGAGAATAAAAAAACTGATAATGCTATCAGTTGTTAATAAATGCTCCATCTAATTCTTTTAAATAATTTTTCTAAAAACGCTAATATCCTTTGTTATCACGGACTTCAACTATTTTGTCAACGATATATTTTGTATCGCCGCGCCATGGAAGTTTAGCCATTTTTTCTTTATAATGCACACTGATTTCTTTTCCTTCCAGCCTCAATAAACTGTCAGCAACTGACTGGTCAACCACAGAAAAATCCCACATATAATTCATCATCATGCTGTTATTTGCTGCATTGGTAACACCACCTAGGTTCATCTCTCCTTCATAAGTTTTAAACATAAAACCTTGTTTTGAAAATTTGATCAGCCTTCCGGCACGATTACCTTCACTGTAAGTGTAACTATACCTGGCTACAAAAAAAATCACCATGAAAACAACAAGGATACCAACTATGGGCAAAACATATTTTTTCATTGGGAATGTTTTGGCAAACATAAACATTCCAAATAAAATAAATTGATGCATCGGGATAAAAAGCCGGCGGAAAGAAGTTGTAAATTGCGAATACTTTCTTCATAAAAATTATGATGAAAAAAAATAAAATTAATTTATGAATATAGGAATTGTGTGTTATCCCACCTTTGGCGGAAGTGGCGTGTTGGCAACAGAGTTAGGCAAAGCATTGGCAGAAAAAGGCCATAACATTCATTTTATTACTTATCAGCAACCTGTAAGACTTGGCGGGTTTCATACAAATATTTTTTATCATGAAGTAAGTGTCCCTACTTATCCGCTGTTTGATTATCCGCCTTATGAAACCGCTTTGGCAAGTACGATGGTGGACGTGATTATCAACCAAAAAATTGATCTGCTGCATGTGCATTATGCAATTCCTCATGCCTCTGCTGCGTATATGGCGCGACAAATTTTGTTGAAAGAAGGAATTGATATTCCGGTGATTACAACTTTGCACGGAACAGATATTACATTGGTTGGAAGAGATAAAACTTATTCGCCTGTTGTTACTTTCTCAATGAATGAAAGCGCGGCCCTCACTGCTGTTTCAAAGAATTTGCGCGATGAAACTTATAATAATTTCAAGATGGAAAAAGAGATTGAAGTGATTTATAATTTTGTTGATGCGAAGCGATTTAATAAAAAACCGGTCACTCCTTTTAAACAAGTTATTGCTCCAAATAATGAAAAGATTTTAATGCATGCTTCTAATTTTAGAAAAATAAAAAGAGTGCAGGACGTGGTATATGTTTTTGAAAAGGTAAATAAAGTAATTCCTTCGAAATTATTATTTGTAGGTGATGGTCCGGAGCGTTCTTTTATTGAAGATCTTACCAGGAAAACATGTGCCCGGACAGACATTCGATTTCTTGGAAGGCAGGAGGAGATGGAAGAAATTCTTGCGATCTCTGACCTTTTTCTTTTACCAAGTGAGTATGAAAGTTTTGGCCTTGTTGCGCTGGAAGCCATGGCAGCGCAGGTTCCTGTGATTTCTACAAATGTTGGGGGATTGCCTGAAATAAATATCAATGGTGTTACCGGCTTCTTAAGTGACATTGGCGATGTACAAGGTATGAGCAACAACATCATTAAAATTCTTTCCGATGAAAAAGCATTTGCAAAAATGAAAAAGAATGCTTTGGCACAGGCAATGAAATTTGATATTGGTACTATTGTTCCTCAATATGAAGAACTGTATAAAAAAGTTTTGCAGGAAAAAACTATTAGTTGAACTAATAGTATCTAATCATTTTTTACTTTTTTATAATGACTCACCGCCAAATTTTTTTAAATCATATCGGGCAAACTTCTCCTGATCCTCTTGCATTGGAAATTGTGAAAGCCATTGGCAGTAAGCTTTACGATGTTAATGGAAAGGAATACATTGATCTTATTGGCGGCATCAGTGTTTGTAATATTGGACATTCCAATCAAAAAGTTATTGATGCAATAAAAGCTCAGGCGGAAAATTTTATGCATGTAATGGTGAATGGCGAATTGGTTTTATCGCCACAAACTGCTTATGCGAAATTGCTTACTGATCATTTGCCTTCTTCTCTCAATTCAATTTTTTTCACGGCTTCCGGAACGGAAGCAACAGAAGGTGCGATGAAACTGGCAAAGCGTTTTACCGGAAGAATGCAAATTGCCGCGTTCAAAAATTCTTATCATGGAAGTACGCAGGGATCTTTAAGCATCCTCGGCGATGAATACTGGCGAAATGCTTTTCGTCCTTTGCTGCCGGATATTGTTCATCTCGATTATAATAATTTTGAAAGCCTTAATTCAATTACAACACAAACTGCTTGCGTAATTGCAGAAACGATCCAGGCTGAGGCGGGAGTGATCGTTCCGCAGAAGAATTGGATACAGGCATTGAGAAAAAAATGTTCAGAAACAGAAACTTTATTGGTGCTTGATGAAATTCAGTGCGGTTTTGGGCGAAACGGAACTTTGTGGGCATTTGAACAATTTGATATTGTTCCGGATGTGTTATTATTAGGAAAAGCCTTAGGGGGCGGAATGCCTTTGGGTGCTTTTATTGCTGATAAAAAGATCATGGATTCATTGACAAATAATCCTGTGCTGGGCCATATCAATACTTTTGGAGGCCATCCGGTTTGTTGTGCTGCCGGGAAAGCCGCTATGGAATTTTTATTAGAAGAAAATCTTGTTGAAACTGTTTTTGAAAAAGAAAAAATCTTTCTTGAAAATCTTAAAGTTGCAAAAATAAAAAACGTCAGAAGCTGTGGATTGATGATAGCACTCGAGTTTGACAACTTTGATCAAAATAAAAAAGTAATTAATGGACTCTTAGAGGAAGGTGTTTTTTCAGACTGGTTTTTGTTTGCGTCACAGTGTTTAAGAATTGTTCCGCCATTAATAATTTCAAAGGAAGAAATTTTAAAAGCATGTAAGGTGATTAAAAAAGTGGTTTCAGATTTGTAAGTATTTTTCTGATTTTTTTTAAAAATGTTTTATGAGAGTAATCAAATCCTTTGCTTGTGCATTTGCCGGTTTAAAAGATTGCCTTTTGCATGAAAAAAATTTCCGAATACAATATGTGATCGCATTGGTCATCATTATTGCAGGTTTATTTTTTTCATTAAGCGAAACAGAATGGATGATCATTTTTCTGTGTTTCGCTGTGGTATTGAGCTTCGAGATTATAAATTCAGCAATAGAAAAACTTTGTGATCTGGTTTGTCCTCAGTTTAATTTGACGATAAAAAAAGTAAAAGATATGTCTGCTTCGGCAGTTTTACTGGCTGCAATTATTTCTTTTATTATTGGCTGTATCATCTTTTTGCCAAAGATTGTTCATCTGTTCTATCAGTAAATAGAATATTTTTTTAGAAATCAACACCCATACTGAAATACAAAATTGGTTTTCCCCTGAAGAATCCGTTCATTGGCCAGCCAGCATCCAGCTTTAGAAAATAGCCCAATAAAGTGCTGCGTGCCCCAAATCCGTAGCCACCAAGAAAAGGTCCGATTCCGGGCGCCTTTAATTTTACAGAAACCGTTGGATTTAAAGGATTCTGGTAAGTAATTGATGGTCTTGCCAGCTTATCATAAGCACCATTCCAGGCAGATCCTAAATCAATAAACTGTATCAATTGAAAGTTCCTGATAAATGCATTATTTATAGGTTTGCTGAAGAATGTGGTAAACACCGGCAACCTGAATTCACTGTTAATAACAGTTGCATTATTCCCATTGGCTGCATTTTGAATAAAGCCACGAAGATTCACTGCCAGTGATTGAAATGCATAATCCCCGTCGGCTGCAGGTTGATTAGCAGGATTAAAATACCGGTAAGTTGTGTTTCCGTTTTTGTCTGTCTTTTGATTTTGACCAAACATAAACCAGTTGTCAATTCCGCCCAGATAATAGATCAACTTTTGATTTCCCCAACTAAAATCGCCTGCCACTCTTCCCGCCCAGATAAAGTTTCTATAAATTGGATAATATGCCCTTGCATCAAACCCAAAATTAAAAGTGTTTTTTCCGACGTCAGTTTTATTATTTAACTGTGAATTGAAATCGATGTACGCTTTGTAACGCACGCCATTCCAAATATTT
>Ga0157371_10001133_pt1 | contig 28727 bp, 22 predicted proteins | sample C45metaG_FD_113462 | JGI IMG/M metagenome (GOLD analysis project Ga0157371, IMG submission 113462) | Corn rhizosphere microbial communities from Kellogg Biological Station, Michigan, USA - C4-5 metaG | ecosystem: Host-associated > Plants > Roots > Rhizosphere > Soil | place: USA: Michigan... | reverse complement strand
TGGAGTCAAAACCATGTACTAATCGGCTTTGATGTGGTGCGTGTGTTTGAATGAAAATTGATTTAACACTCACGGAGTTATCCTCATTTTAGTTTGAGGATATTTTCTCAGCGTAGAAAGCTACTATTACTTGTAGGTTCCAAGAAATAAACATAATTTATTAAAAAGAGATAGAATAGTTAGTTTATTGATTTTATTAGGTTGTAGTATGTATACACAAAATGATATTCAAGCTTATTTCGAACATCTTCAAAATATTGACAATAGTGAATTAAACCATCCTCTTTATCAAAACAGTAATATTTTCTTTCATGGAACTAGCTTAGAAAATTATAAAAAAATACTTAAATCCGGTTTTAAAAAAGAGCATTCACAATTCCAAGCATGTTATTTTAATAAGTCAATAAGAATAAGCCAAAAATATGCAATATCTAAATCCGAAACTTCACCTGTTTTAATTGCTGTAAATCTAGATTTCATTTTTAACAATGAAGAATATAAAGAAAAATATCAGTTAAAAGATACAGATCTTAAAATTCATTCTGATATCCCTGCAGATAAAATAATTCATGTAATATATTTATAATTGTTTGTTTTTTCCCAACTCTATTTAAAGTTGGGAAACATTTTGGTGAAATTTAAAGTAACAATGGCATGTGCTTTATTAGAGGCATCAAGTGGCAAATTGCCTGCTTGTAGTGAAACTAAATGCTCAATTTCAAATTGGTTCTGATTTCTTGCAGCTTTATCAAAAGCATATATTTTTAATCTCATTAAGTATTCAATTGGTGGCGATTGAGTACCGTCTTTATTAAACATTATTTCTTTTATAGCTTTAGCGCTATTCGCAATAGCTGCTTCTTTAGTCTCAATAAATGAAATGCTCAACTCATTTGAAGCATTGCCAGTTACATGGTTGAGTTGAAAGTGCCCCACATGAACTGCATCGGTTTGTGCATCAAGAAGTGATACATCTACATTATTAGCTAACCAGGCAATTTTATTTGAAGGATCAAAAATTGGAATATTTGCTTGGGCAATCTTACTAGTTGCACGATAAGGTCGAATTTCTATTCCAAAGTGTGCAGCTGAGAGAGTTCCTAATGCATAAAGTTCTTGATAATGAGAAACAGCTTTATCAACTGTTAAACCAGACCACAAAACAGGATTTCTTGCAAAACGTTCTTTGAAGGGATTTAAAACATTACCAAAACTGTTATTAGACGTTTTATTCTGTGTTTCATATTCAAAAAAAGCCATTATTCGTCTTCCTCTGGAAATTTACGGCTTTTAGCAATACTTTCAGCTAATGTTAAAGCTTCTTCATATTTCATACCTGCATCGCGCTCAAGAATGGAAGCCATAATATCTACATCTAAATTTGATTCCTTCAAAGCTGAGATTACTTGGGCTTTGAGAAGAGTTGTATTCATTCTAGATTGAGCATTGTTGATTTCTTCTGTAGCTGCTGCAGTTTGGTTTGTATAATACTCAACCTGCCAAGGATAATCTTTAGGCTCAAATTGCTCATTAAATGCAAATCCCCAATCCAAGTGAAGAATTTGATTAATCCCTTCAGATACTGCCGTGCGAATGTCTTGTGATCTACGCATGATTTGCGCTGAAGTATGGAATGCTCCTCCTTCACCGATACCCCCAGTCAACATATCAGCCCAACCGACCATACTCGGGTCTAGACCTATACCACCCATAAGCAATCGAACATTAATCATGAACTGTTCAATATTAATAGGTGAGCTTCTCTGATTCTTGATATCACCAACTGGATTTAGAACTTGCTTATCGTCAAAAACTGGAAGCATGTGAAAAGCAGTATTCCAGACTGCTTCACCACCTGATAAAGCATCACGGACATACGACTCGTGATTTTTAAGTAAACCTTCTAAAGCACGAACATAAGCTTGGCGTTGTGCTGGTGGCATTCCAGACATATTTATCGTCAAGAACATCTGATTTACAGTATCTGCAATCTGCTGGCTGTTCATAGATGCCAAAGCAAGAATTACATCGTCATAAACATCTTCAATTTCGTAAAGGAATGAGCCACCTAAATGAGCTGGTAAAATAGGTAATTCATCTGGGTCATCTCCTTCTAACATTTTAGTTACAAGGCCAGTTTCTACCAGTTCATACTGAGCAATGTTGCTCATACGAGGCATTTTGAAACGTACCATTTGAATAGTATTAAGTTTGGTAATTGTTTTCTGCCAATTGCGAGGATCTAAGCAATAAAAGGCTACAGTTTTACTGCCTTGCTCAAAAGGCTGTATTAATGGCGGATATGTATACTCGTTACATACTAGGTCAATTACCCCTTGCTCTTTTTTCCCATAAATACGAGCAAAGGAATCACCAAATGAAATCGCATCACGAGCAAGTTTACTTAAATATTTATTGATCAGCTTTTCCATGACATCACGGCGTTCATCAAGCTTTTTTTTAATTTTTTCAGCTGCTGGGCCATCTGCCTTTTTCAACCGCTGTGCTGGTGTAATAAAGACCTGTTGGCCACTATAGGAATCTCCCCCTAAAGCTGCTGAAACATGTATCCCCATACCTTCTGCAATTGGCGCAAAGCGTAACATTCTCTCCCATTTTGTGAGAATTTCTTTTCGAGTACGTTTCTTATTGGCTTTGGTTTGATTTGTCCCAAGTGAAAACGGTGCCATGGTTTCATATAGCTGCGCCGTAGAATCCTGATTAGCCGTATCGAATTGCTGATCATATGAATTTACATTTTCACCGAGTAACAACGATAAGAACCGAGAAGACATAACAAAGCCAAAATACCTAAATAATTAAGTATTTTGATGGCTACCATTTTTTAACTATTAGATGAGTTCCAAAGCAAATTGGAACCGTACAGATTTAATAAATTCACAGCATGCAATTCTATTTGCACATATTTTTTATTTGTTTTTAGAGGAAAAGCTCATGGCTGAAGTTAAAGTATTTAACGATTTAGATATCGAATTAGCTCAAAAAACCAAAGACATCGTAAATGCCCAACGTTTTAACAACCGCCCTGCTTTCAAAACATTAAACCTAGGCTGGGATCTTGAAACTGGCTCCATTGCAGTTAATTACACTTTTGTAGAAGCAGAACCAGTACCAGACCAACCAGCTTAAACCTAAAAAAGCGCTCTTTACGGAGCGCTTTTTTTGAACTTTAAAATGAATATTGCCTTTTCCATTATTCAGTTGGTAAAATTATTCACATGAAATACTTGATAATATTATTTGTTTTTTTAAGTGGCTGCTCAACATTTATTGAGCATAATAAAGTTGTTCAGTTTCCAGAACGTACAATTTCACATATTGAAATTAGAAAACTAAATGGAGGTAACCCCAAAACACTTGCATATGCTGACATTACTGGTGAGACCTGTATCATCTACTTACGAAAGTATCCTCAATGCTTAGCACATGAAATTAGACATTGCTATGAAGGAAATTGGCATCAGGGTAGAGATTCTTCTGAGTATTGTTAAGAGTTTGGAACGTAAAAAAAATAGATTAAAAAGTTGGAGCTAAAGGCTGTTTTAATGTTAACCCCATAACTATCATTTGATGTACCACGATAGTAGTACCTATTACCTTTTCGAGTAATATTTACCCATGCACAGCTCCAACTTTCTTCACCTGCATTCCATACACTTGCAGACATACTCAAGACATACACATTATCAGGGTTGTATCCATTAGGTACTTCAAAATATTTATTCCATGATGTAAATGGTTCTGTGTTTTCTTTATCAATCTCAACAGTATGAATAATTGTGGGTGAGTTAATTAAGCTAGTTGCACTCCATAATAACTGCCCCTTTTCATCCATCACGTCTAAGTACCCACTACCATTTTGGTTGTTACTCATCAACTTAATTGGATACATATAAGCAGTACTATTATTATTTGGAATTGCCAAACAGCCTTCTTCACCATTTATAGCAGTAACATGTCCACCAGGACACACACCAATAGTATGACCGTCCTTAGGTTGCCAAAGGTAAATGTTACCTTTCATAGTATAAGGAAACACTGTTTTACCATCAGGGTCCACATTATGTAGGAATGGCATATCAGATAACATAGAACCATCATAAGCACTATGCAGTAACCCATTCCATGAATACTGAGTAGGTAAAGTAGAGACATCAATCTTTTTCTGTTTGCCTCCTGAATAAACCCTAGTAACATCATCAAGAATTACTTCACCAGCAGGGTTAGCTACAAAAAGAGAAGTCATTATAAGCTCACCACAATTGCTGGTTTAAGGGCTGCTTTTAGTTTCTCCTGAGTATACTCTGCAGTACTATACGAGATACCATCTTGTGTTTTACCCTCTACATTTACTAGAGAATCACCTCGAATAATATGATTACCATTGACTAGATGAATAAGATGTTTCGATGTCCTGTATTGTTCAGGTACTGTGTAAAAGGCATTACAGAATGACCCATAGAATTGATATCCTGTAGGGTATAATTCAGCTACAAATTTTAAAGCTCTATGTGTATCAGCATTAAAAACTGTTACACCATTTTCGTCATTAATTACTAAACCAAAAGGCATATTGTCCTCCAAAAATAAAGGGCTAGATAACTAGCCCCTCATCACTACCACAGCCCTAATTTCACCCTGACAACGTTATTATCGTCGTATACTGTAATTAAGCTGCCGCTTAAAACCATTCGTGCACCTGTTGGCTTTGCAGGATCTTTATAAGTTGTTAAGGTCCCTAACTCACCAGCAATTGCACTCAATTTATCTACATTAAATAAATCAGCAGTCAATGACTTTACTTTGAAGTTTGCAGCGGTCAAATTCTTAATAAATACATCACTATTCATAATCACTTGATTGTCTTGAATAATGAAAGGCATGTACTTTGTAGAAGAAGAACCAGTTGTGAAAAAGATTCTATCCGCTTGAAAACCTATAGAGCTGACTACAGTTCCATTCGTTTGCTCACTGACCATAGACATTCCAGAGAACACTCCGTTATTGTCCATACCCATTACATACTTACCCTTCACACCATCGATCAAGTCTGCTTGTGACTTAAGCTTTATGGCATTTTGGCCGTAAACAGAAACTAATGTTTGTAATGCACCAGCATAAGCACCCACATCAGTTGTATATGTGGTTTTGAAGTTTTCAAAATCTGCAATATTGTCTGCATCTTCAATATCAATGAAATCAAGATCTACTTCACCTGCCTTACCTGAATAGTTGCCAATAAACACTGGCGTAAAAAATGCTGCTTTGTTTGCAAATGTTTTTGGACTAAGAAGAGTTCCAGCACCAGCGCTTGCACCCGCCGATCTTCCTTTGAAATAAGCGGTACCAGTAATCCAAGTACCCAACGCAGGTGCGGTACCAGCAACCAGGTAATGACTCGAACCTACATCATTAATTTCCGTATTATCTTGAGCTACATATTTTGTTTTCGTGGCGTTCTGGCATGTTGCACCTACATAAACAACACCTGTACCACTTACACGGCGGAATCTATACTTCACTCGATAGTATTTGTTGTCATCAATAGGTAAAGAGGCAAACCAATTTATCCAAGCTTCGTCATTTCCACTGTTGTTACCAATACGGAGCGCATATCCCCCTCGACATGTTGCATCAGCAACAATGGTCATCTCTGGTTTATTTCCAGTTGGAGTTTTAATGAGCCAATCTTTAAACCAAGTATCTAGTACAGAGGCCATGATTTTTTGACTGTTCGCTGAATATAACGCTGTCATCCGTTCAGTTGATGAGGCTATAGCTTCATTAGTTTTTGATGAAGTCAGGTAATCACGTTCTAAGGTTGCTTTAGTCGTTGCAGCAAGATCCTTTGCATCAGTTGCAGCTTTATTCAAGTACTCTGTAACTGCCTTATCTAAATTAGCGACTTCAGTATAGAAAGTATTAATCCTTCCTTTTAAAGAGTCCCGTTGAGCAGCTGTTAAAGTAGTTTTTGATGTTGTCGTAGAAATAATATCTATGAAAAATTTAGGGGAAACATTATTCAAATTATCCCAAGATGTCTTAGCTGCAGTAACAGAGATACCCCACGGATTAGCTAAGTTCTGCAACCGGTTAAAATTGGACTCCATATCTTTGTAGCTATTGTACAAAGCTGACTTCTCTGTTGGCGTAATAACTAAATCCGACATCACATCTTCGGCAATTTGCTTACCAGCTGCGGCATTGGCAGTTACTGTTGCTGAAAGTACACCATTTACTTTTGTGGTATCAGCAGCCGTATTTTCAGAAGTTACATCGCCTACTTTAATCCAATCCGCTGCTATAAATGAACCAGAAGTTCGCCCTACTGTTGCAACTGAAACAGCTGTACCATTTTTCCAGATATCACCTTGAGAATAAGGAATTGTAGGCTGAGCAGTAAATGTTTTTGACTTACTATTTGCAATGTTTTGAGCGTTTGTTGCTGAGCTATTTACAGTATCAGTTATCGACTTTGCTATTGCTTCAGCTTGGTCATAATAAGCCTTAAGTTTCGCCTTAAATGCATCTCTATTTGCAGCGGTCATCGTATAGTTAGTCGTCATACTAACTAGCACATCTAACTCAATACGGGGAACACTACCATTAATTGTGTTATAAGCTGCTGTAAAAGCAGAACTCGTAACATTTAAAGCTGTCGCTTGAGCAAGTAAGTTCGAATATTCAGCTTTTATCCTATTCCATTCATTATTCAAACTAGATTTTTCTACAGGCGTAATAACAAGATCAGACATAATATTATCTGAGAGTGTTTTACCTAATTGAGCATTAGCAGAAACTGTTGCTGCAGCTACGCCATTTACATTGATTACATCATTTGCTGTATTTTCAGATGTAATATCGCCCACTTTTGTCCAGTCCGCTGCTATAAATGAACCTGAAGTTCTTCCAATAGTTGCAACTGAAACAGTGGTACCATTTTTCCAGATATCACCTTGCGCGTAAGGAATCGTAGGCTGTGTTGTAAATGTTTTTGATTTACTGTTTGCACTATTTTGAGCACTATCTGCAAGACTTTTAGCTTTTTCAGAGATTAATCGAACCAGCTCTTGCCGTGCATTATGAACATTCGCAAAATTAGTAATAAATTGGTTACGATCAATAGTACTGGTCACATTCATGTTGGCAAATAAAGCGGCCAAATAGGTATTTAACGTACTAAAAGCTGTAGCATAAGCGCTTGAAGATATCCCATAAGTAACTGCTTCAGCTCTTAAGCTCGTATCAGTTTGATAAAGCGTATCCCAAACCAACCTCGCCTGTTTTTTCTCAACTGGCGTAAGTTTATTGTCTGCAGCAATATCACTTAACTGAGCCATTGGAACATCAACTTTGGCTTGTGAACCTGCAGTCGTTTCCATCGCGGAAGTGACTGTAAATGGAGTTACTGATTTATACACAGATAAATCCGTTTCAATTGCCGCTGACCAGCCATCTTTGAAGTAATCTGGTGGATTAGTATGAGTAATTGTTGCTGATTCAACAGTAATTGCTGGATAAGACCAAGCATCTTTTTTGGTTATCAAAATACATACTTTATTGTTGCTATCTAAAGCTAAAGCCAAACCTTTCGTGATCGCATTAGTTTCATCCATTGTTATCCCAAATGAACGAGCTGTCATGTTCTGATAAAAAGGTGTGGTGGACGTATAAGCATAAAATGCTAGATCCATATCAAAAGTATTATCTTCTTTATTATTATAGTTATAACCAGAGATTTTAATCTTCGTCATGTACGCGTTAATAGTGATTGGCGTTTTAATGACTAATGTGCCTGAGGTTGTAACCGGCTGCCGCCAAGTTAAAGGTTTATCGAATATCTTTCCAGCACCTGAACTAAGAGGTTGAACGCTCATAGCAGTTGTATATTCAGATGTTAATTTCTGAGATGACGCTGCAATTGCTCTATCAATAGTTGTATTAGTAATATCAGCATTCAAAATATAAGCGCTGTTTTTACTATCTAACTTTGAAGACATCTCAACTAACTTGGCTGCCCATGATTCTTTAAAGTTTGTAAGGGTCGAAATTGAATCCGTGGCCGTAGAAACAAAATCTTGTAATGTTGGGTCGGCTGAAGCGTAATCAGTTACATCGTATTGCTCAATTTGAGCTAATGTCCAAATTAAAGGTGCCGAAGCAGTTGGAGTTGGTCCACCCGCTACATAAACATGTCCTGAGTTTGAGAAAGAACCTGCAGCGCCGCATTTGATCAGTCGAATGTAAGTTTCAAATTTACCTGTCCCTTCTGCACTACCTACAAATCGTTCAATAGCACCTGTACCCATAGAGTTGCCAGCTATTACTAACTTATAGCCGATTGGTAATTTGATTAAATACTTAATGACAAATACAGCATTTGCACGACCATACACAAGTTGAAAGAAACCACCAAAAGTAGGATTTGCAGCTCCAATAGTTTTAATTTCTATCTCATGAGTAGAAGTAGTTGGATTGTCAGCACTCTTGGTAACACGTGTGACTGAAACATTACCATTTCCAGCATTGTTATACAGTCCTACACCATTAACGCCTTTCTTAAAATTCACATCTCCTTGCAACAATTTCCCATTCGTAATCATCATTGCCAGCATTGTTGTGTTCTCTAATGCCGAACCAAGATTGTTAGTACTTGTTTGTAACTGTGAAATATCAGTATTTCGAAGAGTTGCGAGATCTTGTGAAGTTTGGTCAGCTGTAGCTTTTGTAGTTTTCACTACTGTAGATAATCCACCAGGTACACCAGCATCATATTGTTGAATCTGCTGAGCAATAACGCCTTTATTTGCATCTGCTTTGATAAAGGTATCTTCTACAAACTGTGCATTTTGCTTAAGAGAAGATCTAAAACCTCCTTTAAAATTAGGTGCAGAATTACCTCGGCTGATAAACATATTAGTAATCGTAAAAGTTCCACCAGACGGTGCATTATCAAAGCGTAATCCTAATGGAATTGCTTCAAATGCAGTTGCTTTTACATCAGATGGGAAAATACCTGTCAATTCTATTTCACCGCTTGCAGCAACTATAAATGTTGGCAATCCAATGCTATAAGTTGCTCCATGAAATTGAATGCTACAAGTCGCGCCAACTAATCCGGCAGCAGCTGTATATTTGATACGGGCTACTATTGGATCACCTTTATCAATAGGAATTTCTTTATGTTTATATTGAAGTTCCCAAACAGCAACTGTTCTGTTAGTTCCTGTTGCGATACTTAAATTTTTTGTATCGTCACCAAGTAAAATCCAGTTCTCTTCTGAATATCGTAAAATATCTAGTTGTGCTTTAAAGACCTTAATTTCTTCTGCAAATACTTCTTTCGCATCTGAACGAGTAATCTTTTCTTGAAGAATTTGAGCGTGGTTTTCTAAGACCTTTTGAAGGTTACCACTGTTGTTTGCCAAACCAATCGGAATACCACTTACGACCTGCACTGCAAGCATGATTTGTTTGGCTCCATTCGGGCCCGTATCTGGTGTTGAATGTAATTCGATACCTCGACCTGACCCAATTCCTTTTTGACCTACCAGAATGTAAGCATCACGCCCAGTGATTTGATCAATTGTAAATGGGTTTGCACCAAGTGAAATTAATGCATTTTTTACGGTAGCAATATTTACTCCGATACTGTCGTAGTTTGTGACAATAACAAAGGTATCATTTGGAATTGCCGCGATAGCATTACTCATCGCCGTAGCATTTGCGATAGCTGCATATGTATCGTATCGAGTGGAAGTAGCAATTGACCCGTCTGCAGCAAGAACATGAACTGAAAAACCACGAGCTGAAGCAACAGATTTAATTTCACCTTTTAGATTTTTGATACCTGTGAAAAAGCCATTCCAACCACATGAATAAACACGATAGTTAAAAACCTGTCCTAAATCTTGGTTTAATTGCTTGTAACCTGATTCTAAATTTGTGATTGATTGTGTCGTGTTTTGCTGGTTATCACTAATGGTTGAGTTAATTTCTTGAAACTTACCATCAGCAGATAATTTATTATTATCGACCGCAGATTTTAAAGTTACATAATTTTCAGAAATGGATGCAATTTGTTCACCATTCTTTTTTACATCTGCCTTGGTACCTTCAATTGCAGTTGCATTAGCCACTAACCCTTTTTCAAGTTCACGAGGATTTTTTCTAAAACCAGTTGCTAACTCACCTTTTTCAATTTGAACTTCACGAATTAAAAAATCAGGAGCAAATCCAACTTGAGCATACAGAATCACATTAATATGTTGTAAATCAACAAGATTAGTATCAAATGTATAAGTACATAATATTTCTTTATCTGTCGAAATATTATTCCATGTGGTGCCAATTTGGTTGTTGCTACCTGCAGCATCACGTCGATGAATGATTAGGAAAATTTGTGTTTGTGCAGCCGTTAATGATTTAGCTTTGAAAGACAAGGTGTACTTCTGGTTCGCTTCTAAACCTTCAGCTAAAGTAATAGTCTCAATAAAGCCTTTGAAATATGTAGTTGTATTGGTTGATTTAAAATGCCCCCAAGTAGTTCCATTTGAATCCTTATAAAGTTCAAATAAGCTACCTGCTACTACTGCATTTTGACGCCAATTTGATATTTCAAGTGGCTTAGAGAAATCACCATTTTTAATGATATTATCGCCACCACTAGATGAAATAGCGGCTTTGATGATTTTACTTTCTTCTGCAATCGCTTGATTAGTCTCTGTTTTTGTATAACGGGTGCTATCTAGAGTCGCTGAACTATTGGTCCATAAGTCACCAAACTTTTGTCGGAATTTAGCTTCAAGTGATTCAGTTACCGCTGAAATAGCTTTAGTTGTATCTGACTTGCTCGAATAATCAATGAGAATAGATGATTTAACGATTGTGCTATCTACATCTGATTCATTAAAAACTGGGGCAATTCTATATGCTTGAGCTTCCCACCAGCCAGCATTCCCAGTATGTCCAAGACCAATCCCCAATTGAATTTGAGGAAAAGTATCAGCAACTGAGGTCATGTTTATGACTTTGGAAATTAAAATCCAATTCTCATTAGCAGGAATTTCAGATATAGGTACACTTACACTTGTGTAATTTCCTATAGCAAAGACGCCGTCATTTTTTGCACGGCCAATTGGAATATAACAAAGACCATTTGAATCAGCACTACGACGAACCAAGAAGCTAACTAAATAAGCTCGTGTGTTTGGTAATGCTTGTTTGTTGTAGTTAAAGCAAGTTACTGGGTTGGAAGTATCTTTACGAAAAACAGTGTTTCCAATTTTCCCAGTTGTCGTTGTCTTAAAATACTGAGACATGTCATAACCGTAATGGCTATACCACATGTCAGGATTCTTACAGTTATAATCGCCAGCCAATGAATCACTGTCATTTGCCGATTTAAGTGCTTCATCTAATTTAGTCAGTGAAGTATTAAACGTCTTTGTTTGTGAAGCTGTAACTTCATCTAATTTTGCATTTGTAGCGTAGTTATTTAGAGCTTGAGCAGTGTTAAAGATATTCTTCTCTACATCTGTCATACCAACTTCAAGCTTAGATGTGCGCTGTGCTAATGCATCCCTTTCAGTAACATATGTTTGCTTAAACTCAGTGAGATTAGCAGATACTTGATCAAAAGCTGCATTAAAGTCATATGGACTCGCAATCCAGCTGTCAGTAGTTATAAATTCCCCTTTAACTAAAACAGCCCAGAAGATAGTACCGACACTTTGCTTGTCTGCAGTAGGCTTGTTTAGCATATAGAATTGAATTTCTTTAGCTGTACCTGCTGTATTCTTAGTAAATGTAATTTTGCTAATTACTTTACCTGCAGTATTAATAATCTGCTGTAAAAACTGACTTCCTCCACCCGCATATACAGCTAAATTTGAGTTTGTATCACCCGTACCACGTGAATGCTCAGCGCACCATAGAAGAGTGTATTTTGCCCCTACTTCCCAGTCTTCACCTAGTTTATATCGTAAATGAGGATAGGAAACGCCATTGTAAGAACCGACCACATTAGAGTTGATCAACAGATTCGTGCCAGCTGGGGCCGACTTATTAAGATTAGCTGATAAAGTATTGGACTGTTCAACAACTGCTTTAATTTGTCCAGCTTGTTCTGTTACTTGTGATTTTGTCGTTTCTAATGCTTCAGAAGAGGCTTTTTTACTTACTTCGGAATTGGTTAAAGTGAGGTCATTTCTTAGTTTCGATATGTCAATACTTTGAGAAGACAAGGAATCACCTTGCTTCTTAACATCTGCTTGAGTAACTTTAATTGCCTCAGCATTTGCGCTTAATGAGCTTTGAACATCACGTGGGCTAGGGCTCCATGCTGTAGCCTTATTTCCGGCTTCAATCTGTAGTCTTTGAATTGTAGGGATTCGTCCAGTTGTATAAGTTCCATAAAACTCAATTGTGGATTCAGTTGTACTGCCAGTATGTAATTTAGGAAAAACAGTCACTTCATATTTTTGAAATTCATTAGCTTTCGTTGCAGTGACAGGCGTAGAGAAATTATGCGCTGACCCATTTGAGGAATACACGAGTACTGCACCTGCAACTGGTACACTCATTTCAAAAGAAATAGTAACCGGCTTATCTAAATTTTCATCATAAAAAGCTTTGAGCTCTTTACTTCGTTCGTACATTAAGTATTCACGACTAGTCGCTGCTGTTGAGGTTCTTGGACCTTCAGAATTAGCAACGACATTGACACCACCAACCTTAATATTTTGTACAGCTGCTGTTATGTCCGTTGAAACACGGCTCATTGCACTATCAAGATCACTCTTAGTTGCTGTTTTCAATAACGCTTCAGCGTTATTTTTAACACCAGTTTCTGTATTCTCTACCCTAGCTTCAATTTTACTAGTCCGTTCTGCTTCAGCATCTGTGCGAGTAGTTGCAGTTTTGAACAATTCATTTGCAGTTGCAGTTGAATCATTTGCAGAAGCTAAAGAATTGTTATCTTCAATGATAATGAAGTTAAGCTGACTTATACCTGGTTGAGCTGAATAGTTACCAATAAACATTGGCGCATAAAATTCGGCTTGAGCGGGAAATGTACGAGGATTATCTATTGTTCCAAGCCCCGTAGCAGCACCTGTAGACTTTCCTTTCAGATAAAGTACAACTTCTTGCCACTCACCTAAAATAGGCTTAACTGCGGACAACAAGTAGTTTGATGAACCCATGTCTGCAGCTAGATTATTTGTAGTTGTCACATACTTTGTTTGATCTGCGGTTTTACAAGCAACACCTAGATAAATACTACCTGTTTCGCCAGAAAGACGGCGGAATCGTGCGCGAACTCTATAAAGAGTATCTGGATTAATTTTTACGAATTCTTTCCAATGAACCCAAGCTTCATCATTGCCAGCATTATTCCCAAGCTCAAGAATATATCCACCCAATGCATTTGTATCTTGAATTACTTTAGCTTCACCAGTCGCGCGCCAAGTAGTCCAATCATCAATCCCTTTTGAAGTTACGACTGCACGTACACCCGTAGTTACTTGAGTTTGTGACTTTAAACTTAATAAATTTTGAGCCAGTGCTTCAGTAGCCTTTACCGCTGTTGTGCCAGTTTGCTGAGCTTCTGCTGCATTATTAAAAGCTAGCTTTGCCACATCATCAGTGGACTTAATTGAAGACGTAAGGCCAGATATTTTAATATTTGTATTATCTTCTAACGTTGATACGCTCTTTTGGACATCTATGATTTGACCTTGAACTTTTAGATTTTCTTTAGAGATACTAGTATCTAAACTAGAAAATTTTGTAGTTGTTGCCTCTTCAAATTCTGCCAAAGATTCAGTTACTTCTTGAATATTTGCATTTGATTGTCTGTCTGCTTCTTCAAAATCTGCTTTTGTTTGATCAATGCGTAAAGATAAAGCCTTATCACCGTCAGATACGGATTTTGTGATTGTTACTAAATTTGATTCTGTTTTTGTCTTATTTGAACTGTAGTCAGTTTTAAGTTCCTCAAGCTTTTGGGCCTCTGAAACTACTTTATCATCGACAAGTTTTACTGAGGCTTCTACTTTTTCAATATATGAAGCATTACCTGTAACTTGATCACGCCAAGTTTTCGGAATTGTGTCATTAACAGTGGTGACATCCCAAACTTCATATGAAGCAACAATTACATCAACTGGTTTTTCTACTGAAGCGACTGGTGGATTTATACTATTGATAGGTCTGAAATGACCTTGAATCGTTGAGCCAATATCAGGACCACACTTGATTACAGAATAGTAAATTTCAAATTTTCCCGTTCCTTCTGCACTACCAAGAACTTTCAGTAATCCACCAGTTCCCAAAGCATTGCCATAGGGTTGAAGTTTTAAGCCTACTGGTATTTTAAGGATTTGCTTTACTAAAAAAACTTTATTGGCCGCAGCAGATAGCAAAGGTGTATTCGGGAACCAGCCCGAACCTAATAAACCGGTAGATCGAATTAGGATTTCATGTGTAGAGGTAGTTGGATTGTCAGCCGACTTCGCTTGGCGTGTATATGTAGAACCAGTTTGATTAACATATGCAGTTAAATTATTGGTTTCTTTGAATGTAGGGTCATCACGGAGCGGTTTACCTAGTGACTGCATTCGAGCTAAATCATTAGCATTTAAAATATTTGAATTTGCTGTATCAAGACTTGCTTGCAATTGACCAGTTTTTTCAACAACAGATTTATTTAGATCAACAACAGTTCTTTCAACACTATTAATAGCAGCTTTGTTATCCCCAATTTGAGATTGAGCTGTACTAATTTGTTCAGTAATAGCTTTATCTTGAGCTACACGAGTTTTAGTTTCTTCAGAGATTAAGGCATTTGATTTACCTATTTCATTTTGCATTTCAGCAAACTTGAGCTCAAAACTTTGAGTTAGTGCCTCTTTATCATTTGCCCGTGCTTCAGATTCTGCTAGAAGGCCAGCATCAACCTTTTCATCAAGATCAACATACTGTGCTGCTACTTGATCTACTTTTTTAACAGCAGCTTCAGTTTGGCTTACAATCGGCTCAATTTTTTGATTAATGAGTGTATTAGTTTGGTCCCCCAAAGCTACTTTAGCATCATCAATCATTTGACCAGCTTTAACTAAGTTTTGATCAATATCTTGCTTTAGTGCTGCCTTGGTTTGGTCTATAACAATAAGTGCATCGGCTACCTGTTTTTTACGGTCAATAACTTCTTGATCTGCTACTTTTTTTGCATTCTCAGCGGCTAAGCGAATTTCATCAGAATCACTTCTCACGTCAGCAATAATAGAATCTGTTTCTCTCTTGATTAATCCAATTTTGTCATCAAGATCTTTCTCAGCACGTATAGCGCGTTGCTGAGCATCTGCCACCAATTCCTCATTTACCTGAATTGATTGATCAATACGTTGATTTGCTTCATCTAAACGAATATTTGCATCATTAGCATGCTGTTCAACAATCAGTTTGGTATCAATAATTTCTTGATCAATATAAGCACGAACTTCATCTACTTTATTCTGTGCAATCTGACCTACTTCTTTTACTTGGTCATGAATTTTTTGCACTTCCTCATCGATGTGATTAATGCCTTCTTCAAGCAATTTATAAGCATCAGAGTCTTTAATATTATCTATTAACTCTTCTACTTCTTTTATTTTTTCATCAATTTCTTGGCTTACTTGATCTTTATTTTCATCAATTTTTTCACCTTGCTCTTTTAATTCTTCTTTTAGTTCCTCCAATTTATCAATTGCATCTTGAAGCGCACCTTGAAATGCTTTGGGATCAATAGGAATTCCAGCAACCGTAAGAGTTGTACCAACGGCCATACTACCCGCAACAGCACTATTTCCAGCTACTGAAGTATCCCCTACAACAGTACTATTTCCCGTTAAGGTGCTATTACCAGTTTGTTGTATATTGGCTTGTACATTCATCAATGGTGTTTTGATCGATACAGTTGTGCCAGAATCTACTTTTAAATTTTCTTTAGAGATAAACTCAATATTATCTTGTCGAATACGGCGCACCCCAACAATCGCGCCGTCACCGTGACTGACATAGCTATGAATAACTGGTCGCTCTTCATTGCCATTTTCAAAGAAGACATACACATCTTCTCCGTCAATAATTTGAATTTCTGTGTCTAAGTCACTATCACCTACCGGATAAGCGAAAGTTGCAGTAATACCTTCGCTTGCTCCATCGGTTAAACCATGAATGTGTACTTGTGCAGTACGAACTTTTGCGTTGTAACTTAAAATCTTTGCACGTGTGAAACCATTCATATATTTAACCTACAAATTTGCAATCCAGAACTTTGATGAAGTCCCCATTGATCCCCCGATTGCACCTGTATCTATATGATGGGCTGCTGTTAGAACGACATACTTTTTACTATCAATTTCAAATATATCGCCTGCATTCCAGTTCAAATTTAAAGGTCTAATTACTGTCCCTCTCATAATCAAAACTTTTTCCAAGTTTTTGACTTGACGGGCATCTAAACCTGCTCTTTGAGTAACAGTATGTCCAGGGGTTATTGAGTCATCACCAACAACCGTTGAACCATTATTTTCAACTGTCACGAATGATGACTTTTGCATCAGTTCCAAAGGTTTACTGGAAATCCAAACAACACTACTTGGATCGAGCTTTGTGATAGCCTCCTGCTTGAATAAAGAATCAATTTTTTGTGCTGATACTTTATTTTTTTGAAAACAAATAACTGCTGCTTCTTGTTGCAGATAATGAGCCAAACGTTGGGTTGGCATTCTTCCTTTGAGACAAACAAATTTTGGTAGTGGTAAATCACTGCCTAAACTTATGGTTGCACCACACGCCCGTATTACAGAATTAAAAGAGGTTTCATTACTGATAACAGCTTGCTTTGAATATTCGATAAGTCTTTTACAGCCAGCCAATATACCGATACATGAGATGCCACCCACACGCCGATCTTGTTTGATTGTTTGAGTCTTGAGGGGTGTGACTTTGATTAATTCAAATGGATGAGAAATATCATTTACAGTTAATTGCTCCCCTTCTTTCAAAAGGGAGTCTAATTCTGCTGTTGATTGGACTGTGAACTCTATTGATGCTGGTATAGGTACGAGATCTGTACGTAAAGTTGCACTGATAAGCTCAGATGCTGGAATTATCTTACCCGCAGATACAATGGTGATTTGCATTAGCGGCTCCCCATGTTAAAACTCATCGGGGCCATTAAAAAGGCAAGTTTTGGTAAAGCTTCTTTCTTCTCGTTATAGATTTGCTGCGCTTCTGAGACTGAAAGTCCATAACTTTCGACTCCGAGCCCACGAGTTGCTTCAACCAAACGAGCTTGCAAAAGGTCACAGTGAGCTTTCACTAAGGGCAGAATAATTACATACTCATCACCGTTAAGCTCAATACTTTCGTCCAGTTCAATACTTGAAATTGCTTTAGTTTGACAATCTAATGTAGCCCATCCAGCATAAAATTTTGCCTCCTCTAAAAAAGCTTTAACGATATCCTCAAGCAAAATTGAATAGCCTGACAATTGATATTCTTTGTAGAGTTCTTCTGAAAGTTGCTGGATAGTCCCAGCAACTACAGCATACCCTTCTGACTCAGGTAATAACTTCATAGTCATTACCCGAATAGATTGCCCAGTTGACGACCAACGCCTGAAATAGCGTTTCCTAGGTTGGTAGCTTGTTGAGCAGTATTGATTACTTGCTGAACTCGATTTACCAGATCAGCTGTACCATCAATTTCTTTTTTACCTGGTTGGATACTTCCATTGGTACCAATATTGGCGAAGCTACCAAAGTAGTTATAATCAATTGGGCAAGAAACTGTCATAACTTGTGATCGGCTATCAGAATCATATTCAGCTGATTCAAAACGAATAGCACAGTTTTCTAGTGCATAAGAGCGGGTAAAACTACCTAATCGGCCATCGTAATAATCGCCATGGATGATCCCACCACTTGCAACAACGTATTCAGCAAGAATTTGGTCATGACCTGCTTCTGTAACGATAATTTGTAAATTACCTGTGTATTTAGTTTTTGGTGGACCAGCAACAATTCCTGTAAAGCCACCTGGATATTGAACTTCAGCTGGATCCTCGTTACTTACAATTGGTCGTGGGCAACTTTTAAATAAAAATCTAAAGTCTTCCATCCCACGAGGCACAAACATACCTTGGCAAGATAAGAGAGGTGAGCCAAGTTGTTGTAAGGCAATATAATCCTGTTTAAGCTGGTTTAGTAAAATTGGGTTAGATTGTTGCATAATCTTGATGCTCAATAGCTTTTATATGCACCAAGAGTAAAAGGTTATATCCCTTTCAAAGTTGATTGGTTCCAATAAAAAAGCCACCTTGATGGTAGCTTTTTATTTATCTGTTTTAACCAATATTTGGCGGCACTCGCAGTACCTGTACTGAAGGTACTTCGCGGTCAAGAGCATCTTGGACACAACGATAATCAGGGTTATTTGGTTCATAACCTAGTTCGCCACGAATATTTCCCTTATGGATCGTCATAGGAGCATCAAAACGGCCACGCATAAAGCGTCCAATAATAATCGTGTCAGTTAATGATTGATTGGTTTTTGTTTCGGTTTTATCAGTTTTTTTCTGATATTGGATACCTGGTGCTTCACCTAGGATTTGAGTTGTATTCATGCTTATTTCCTTAATTAATTGGTATAGGTAAAGCCAAAAAAGACTTTACCTATAAGCTATTAGTAAATACCTAAGCGTTTACCTTTATTAAATGAACGTAAGCGCTTGCGAATTGCGTTCGCGCTGAAAGCATGAAGGCGAGCTTTTTTCATACCAGCTTTTTGAGCTGACGTTAAACGTACCTTTTGACCTGGTAATCGTTTATTCACAACCGTTTTAATACCTTGTCGAATCGCAAGTACTCCACGGTAATGAACTTTTCGACCATTAACTTTACGTTGGCTAAACGCCCCATTACGAGCTTTAATTTTCTTAACCATTGAGTCGAAACCTTCTTCAGTTTCATCGGCTTCACCGAAAATAAACTCACGTACCAGCTCTTCAAGTTCTGGTCCTTCGTCTGGTGTATTTGCAAGTACCGTATTTGCAGCAGCTTCTAATGCAGCATCTGCAACTTCCGTATCTTCACTGAAAATTTCTTCAATATCAGTTGTATCAACACCAAATGTAAGGAAAGCATCAGATAATGACGACATTAAAGCGTTTTCATATGTGCCTTCATCATTATCTGCAGCATCTAACGCATCAACAATTAAGGCATCCAAATAATCAACGGCGAGCTCTCCTTCCCCTAAATTACCTTCGCTGATTGTATCTACAGTATCCGAAAGAATATCTAGAGCAATTTGTCGAATTTGCTCAATAACTGACTGCTGCTCACGGTCAGTACTTGAAACTTTGCTTACAACTGCAGAAATGTTTTCAGCTGCTGAATCGAAAGCGCGTAACGTTAATGCTTTTTTAGTGGTTGGGCCAAATGGATTCATCTTGAAAGATCCTTAAAATTATTTAACTAAAACGTCTTCATCAAAAATTGCGGCACGAGTTGTACCAACAACACCATGGGCTAAATAGAGGCGTACTCGCTCATAAGGAAAATCATTGTCAGGTACTAAACTGAACTCAAATGGTTTATTCCCCAATTCTTCAGCTGGCTGTAACCAACCAGTTGTTTCGCTCGATGCCCCTTCTAAAAATTCTTGGATATCATCACCAGCTTTTTTGATGTAGTCAGGTGTTGCTTTGAACATATAAGTTCTAAGAATTTCGATACATTTATTTGTAACCCGTGCCGCGATTTCGGCTGCAGGTACTAAGCGCAAAGCACTATTTTTACTTTGGTATTGGGTTAACACATCACTTAATACAAATAATGTAGTTTCGAACTTAACCGGGCGAACGACATTTACTTTAGCCTTAGCCAACATTTCCTGAATTTGCTCATCTTCTAGATCATTACCTGGAATCTGGCTTAAGTTTTTTGCTGTAAATGGATAATCTTTCCACGCCACTGCATTTTTTAACGGCGCAAAACCTTGTTTATTCAATTTTGCATTACGTAATAATTTATCGCCGATGTAATGGCCCAAATAGTAAGCTGGTACCTTACGTCCTCTAAGCGTGACTGCATCTGAAGGACGGCAAAGGTTTGGACTCCAAATGAATTGAACAAACTGTGATTGAGCATCTACGCTTGTTGCAAATTGGGCTGCTTGTTCAGCTGTAAAGGTTGGGTTAATTTCAGCATCCAAAGGAATACGTAATTTTGTAGCTGCACGTTGTGCCGCAACATAAATTGGTAAATCATGTGGATTAGGCAAGGTCAGATATGCGGGTGTAGTTAACTGACTTGTTAAAATCTTAAAGAGTTTATCCGCATTAAATGAAGGTAATTCTTCATCCTCTAATGCCAATGTTTTTGAGGCACGTCCTAAACTATTAGATTCGTTATATGCAGTTGATTTGAGAATTGCTTGTAGCGCATCAATGCCCAGTGTTAGATCAAACTTCTCGAAATATTCTTTCGCATCTGCTACTGCCACAATTGAAGCTGAATTTTCAATGTCACCATCCACTAATCCTTGTACAGTAACAATTTGATCACCAGTTACCGCATCACGTATTTCCAAGCGCATAGAAATATCTGCAGGTCCGCGTGGACTAGTTACTTTAGCAAAAAAGGCCACATTGATTTCTGCATTTGCAAGATAACTGTGAGTATCAAATTCCAATTTCAGTGATGGGCTGGCCCCTGCTACAAGGGTTAGCTCACCTGTACTTGTTAGAGCAATATTCATTACATTACACGCCCAAGGCTATTTGTTTTACGTATTTTGAGCTGCGGGCGTTATTGATTTTCTGGCTAGTTCCAATGTAAAAAAACCACTCGAAAGTGGTTTTTAAAAAAATCAAATTTTTATACCGTACCATCTTGTTCAGAGGGTTCATGCGGTTCAGACGGTACAATCTGAATTACATCCCCTTTCAAACCGTTAATTTGGTCTAGATTATCTAACAATTGTTTATGAGCTTCATCACCGATCAAAGTGAATGTGATCTTTTGACCGGCTTGTACCAAAACTTGTGTAAATGGTTCTGTAATGTCGCTCAAGCCATTATTTTGCAGTGTAATAGTTCGTTCTGTTGGTAAATCACCTACAGCATCCATAATGGGATTTGTTCCATCAATAATTAAATTCGTCATTTCATTACTCAACAGTTAGATTTTTACCAAGCCCCTTCAACTGACGTAAGTTTTCCAGCACTTGATGTTTAAATGTTTGGTTATGACACGTAATACTTGTTGTTTGACCCGCCTCAATAGCAACACGTGATAACGGTTCTAAAACAGTTGAAAATCCGTTATTAGTAACATTAATAACCAGAGTATCCACGCTACTAATGCTAGAACCAGTTAGATTTTCCCCACTTTGTTGTTCGTCTTTGGGAATATCAGTTTGTTGAGGGTTATTTGCTACAAATCCTAACTCATCAACATTCCAACTAATTTTAGAATCAAGATCAGTTGAAGGTTTTACAGCATCATTAGATGATTCAGTTGAGTTTCCATCATCTTTATTTTTGGACGCTTCATTATCTGAATCACTATTTTTCAAATCAGTAGGTTTAGAATCTTCATCTTGAGATACGCCGTTTTCAGGACCTTGGCTATTTAACAAATCACCTTGATCTGAAGTTTTATCATCACCAGTTTGGGTATTTTGTGTTTCAGTAGTTTTATTGGTTTTACTACGGGTTGATTTTTGTTTGTTAGTAGTTTGATCGTCAGTTGAAGCTAAAGTTTCATCAGTGTTTTGAGTTGTTGTAGCCATGTGATTATCCTTTCAAGAAATAAGGGAAAAGGCGCATCGAAATGCGCCTTACTTTGTATTACTTAAGATTTTTTGAGGGAAGGCATATTGATACAGTGGATGACATAGCTTTGGTCTGCGTATCGATCCAATGGGTTCATTTCAGCTGCTTGAGAACCAATTAAAGTAAGTACTGATTCACGTGCATCTGGTCGTGTTTCGATAACTGAGAGAGGAGATTGAATAAACCCAACAAACGGCGCTCGAATTGGCTCATTACCACGGCCCACTAAAAGCATATCAAATGCAGTATCTGCTTCAGCTACAAGCTCTTGTGCTGACGGTGCATGATAAACGTTGGTACCATCTGCAAGTGTGCCGATGCGGACAATCTGACCATATCCAGCAGAATAGCCAGTTTTTGTTGGCATCTTATCGCTAGATAGTTGGTTAAAGAATACTGCGCCACTATCACCAACATATAGATCATAAGCGACGGTAGAGCCACCAGTGCGCTGATTAATATCCATTTTTGCAGCAGAAATAAACTTCATTACTTCGCCAAACAGATCGCCAGTGGTATTAAACGCAGCAGCTAATTTACCTGTGACACCACGAGAAGCATCAAAAGTAACTTCATGGCCTGAGTATTCAGCTAAATCTTTTGCTTCGCCTAATAGACGGACAGTTTGTTCCAAGAAAACTTTACCTTGAATAATTGCCAGAGCTTGGCCTAAGAAACCAAGTTTTAATTCATTATTCAATTGAGTTTGTAATAAAGTTGCCGCTGTAACCTGCGCCATGATTGGTGATGCCACCAAGTTTTCATATTCAGGTTCAAAATCAACACCTACTGGTGTCATCAAGTAATTACCGTTGCCATCACGAGCATCAAAGTCAGCAACTAAATAGACTTCTACTTTTGCACCAGCTGGTAATGCTTGGTTTAACGTAACGCTAATTTTGCTAGCAGAAATGTCAATTTCACTACCAGAAACACGATATTCAACGCCGTTAATGACTACGTCTTTTTCAGCGATAGCTGAAATTTTACCTGTGACTTTTGATTTAGTACGGTTTCGAGTATGTGCTACTTCTTTACCGTTGATTTTGATTGATACATTACCAGCGATGAATGGCAACAACTTCGCATTTGCATCTGGTGTTTTAGCTTTAAAATCTTGATAGCCGGTCCGAGCAATTACTGAGTAAGTCGCCCCTGCACCACCATTAGACAATGCAAAGCGGAATCGGCCCTCTACATAAGGTTTAGATGCATTCGCACCATCTAAGTATTCAGATTTCTTCATTGCACCAAAATCTCGATTGGTGACAAATCGGATAGATACAAGAGGAACTTCATTTGAACCATTAGAGTTAGGAATCATTGCAACAATAGGAGTTGCATAAGCAATTACGTTTGCAATAGTTGCCACTGTAATTGCTGGAACAATACTGACAGATTCATGATGCTGGTGATTTACATCATCAAAACCAGATTCATTAATACTGTCATAATGGCTAATAGTATCAGGAGACAAAGAAGAAGCTTGTTTTGCACCATTTAAGCCTGAAGTTAAAGCCGCAGCAATAACTGAAGGATGAGGTAATTCACCACCATGACGAGCTTGATATTGCGCAACACCAAACATTACAGCTTTATCAATTTCAGGGGCATATTCTGCACCAATTGAATCAAAAATTGCTTTTAAAACTTCAGGGTATTCTTCTACTGCTGTTTGTGCACTATCAAAACCATTCTCAAACTCTTCATTACTTTTGAAATAGTAATTTTGGCACTGAGCTGTAGTAGTTTGTTGAGAGTCAAATTTTTTACGAATTTCGTCTGATAAAACAGTCATTTTAAACCAGCCTTTGGCTTGCGTTGTAAGTTGAAGAAAGTCTGACATGGGCCATTTTTATTAATTCTGGTCGGTTCCAAATATAAAAAAGTCCCCAACAATGAGGACAAAGAAAATGTAGCTAAAGGACCATCTCAGCCCTTTATTTATATAGCTATCCGCTTACACCACTGGAAACATAAATTTCCACACTATCACCGGCTTTCACTTTATAGCGGAGCTTATCCCAACAATGTTGTCGAAATGGTTCGGTATCTGGTGCAGCTGCATTTAATGTGAGTATAGGAACCCAGTGAGAATCGTTTTGTGGATCTGCACTTGGAACATTACTTCCGAAAAATTCTACTTCTGCCCCGTTCCCGATTACCTGGTAATTGAATATTGCAGAAGTACATTGTTCAGCTATTTCAATATCCCCTGTCTTTTTCCCTTTTTCATTAAAAACTAAATAACTCATTAACTCTCTCCATCACCCATAGGTGAAATAAACAAATCATCTCTACGGTTTAAAATGTACTTACTGCCAAAATCCGCCATAAGGCTAAAACCAGTAATATTCACAATCTCAAACCACAACATAAGATTTTCATAAATCATTAAACCTAATAGATCCCCCTCTTTAAGAATCAGGTCAGGAATTTTGATTATTCTTTCCAAGATATCGTCCAACTCTTCATTAAAAGGTTCCACATGAGCAGTAAGGACTAAATCTGACGGGTTATTCATAGAGAAGTTCTTTTGAATATAACCACCGTTAAACTTATCCAAATGAACATAGGCAGCACCTTTATATTCGTACTTGTAGTTAGGCTCGTCTTGAATTGATAGAGTGTTTGCTTCAAAAGAAAGTGGATCTACAGGTTTTGAATCTTCAGCTGGATTATTGAAAATCACTTCTTTACGCCAAACTTGAGCTGGAATACTAGCAAGTGCATTCATAACAACACGTCTCGCTGCTAAACGGCGTCCATTGGCAACTTGATTTACTGATCTATTTAGCATTTTTACCTAAACCTTTCATAAAGACATTTAACATGCTCTGATCAATAGCACCCGACTTATGCAATGCCTGAATTCTTTCAATTTGACTGGCTCTAACAGTTTCTGATTCAAAACGTTTGAGGGTTTTCAATTCGCGTTCTAAGAGCTTTTTCGCAACTTTATCTGCTCTACGCATCATTTCTTTTTCGGCTTTTTGAATATTTGCTTTAATCGGTTTCGTAGAACCACTCATCACATCTTTTACTTGTTCGTTAATAGAATTCTGTATCTGCTTATCGGTTTGCTTATAGCGAGCACCAACTTGTTTCTGACGATCTTTCTCAACTTCCTTTTTAAGATATGCAATGCCTGATGGAGAACTTATCCACTTCACAACACGCAAGACATGCTTACAAGCTACACCAGACAAGTGTGGGTTTCGTATTTTCGGGAACCCACCTTCATCTCGACCTAGGTTATAACCACCAATTGTTGCCATATAGCGGTACCAGAAGGTATGACGTTCGCAATCACACTGAAATTTGATTTTGCCTTTTGCCAAGCGATTTTTAATAGTGGTAAATGCTTGTTTATCGATATCAAAAACGACTGATTTAAAGTTTGAGAACTCTATTTCGACATGATGATTTAAAACTTTACTTTTAGGACCAGCATTAGTGAGTAAGTGCACTAAACCAGCTTTTCTACTGACTGGTACCGCCAAATAGATTTGCTCATTTGCCCGATCAATATCATCTTGCCTGCTTAAATTAATAATGTTTTGAGGGGTAATACCTTTACTATACTGATCTTTTAAAAGTTGAATGTTTTCTTGAAATGCCAATATATCGTCACGTGTGATACGCCGTGGCACCTCTCCGTTTTGCTGACCTAACGTAGTAAAAAGTACTCGTTCAACATCATACTTTTCACCTTGGGCAATATCATGTGGCCGCAAGAACATAGGTTTAGGGATCTTTCGTCCCCAATCATCATATTCAATTTCTTTTTCGGCAAATGCCCGTTGTTCTCGATCTGCACGTTGGCGACTCTGTTGATCTCTGCGTACGCCACCACTCTGCAATGATTGATTTATTTGCAGCTGAGCACGGCGTAATTCATCTGGCTTAAATGCTGACATATTAATTATCCTGCAAATATTCTTTTTGAAGTCTCAAAAGATCGACCAGCTTAGGGAAGGCTACCTTTTGAAGTGGCAACTTTTCCCATATTCCATTAGCACCACATGCCACCAGCACAGCATCAATTTGATTTCTAGAACCATAAAGCTTGAAGCTTAAGAGTGAAGGATCTTGAGCTTCATCCTCCTTAATTTCCCAAACGATTAGATTCTGAATATTATTCTGTTGAAGATTTCGGTGAATTAAGTCTCTAATAGCATTTCGATAGTCATTTCTCATACTGTTTCACCTATTTAAGCTTTCACAGTACTTACACGCGCAAAGCCACCGATCCCTGCTTTACCGCTGTTGCCGTTACTTTCAGTAGTGTGACCAGCTTCACCAACAACTAAAGTCATATACTGAGTTTTTTCGGTTGAATTCACATATCGGCAAATGAGTAAACAACCACTTGCACCACCACCACCAAGTGCCCAGCCATCATCTCCAACACCATTGGCACCATCACCACCAGCACCCCAGTTTGATACTGGACTTACTGATGCGCCGCCTTTGTGGTTAGTTTGGTTTGCAGCTGTACCAGCAATACCTGATTTTCTTGAAAGTTCAGTAATACTGGATGTGATAGTGATTGTTCCAGCTAAACCGCCAGCACCATTTGAGAAAGCGCTACCATTTGACCACTGACCACTGGTACCGCCCTTACCACCGCCAACGACCGCCAAATCGAGCTCATTTAAACGTAAGCGTGTATCTGTACCATTGGTTCCATGAGCCAATGCTCCTAACTCCCACACACTGCCACCACCAGCCCCACCAGCACCGACTAGAATAAATTCTTTAAGCTCTTTTGGTTGAATTGGTATGATATAAACACCTGGTACTGTGTAATCGCCGTTACCATCGTTTAGTGTTTCTGCAGCAACTTGAATAACAGACCAATTCACTGTGCCTGAATATCCAATTCGGTTTTGACCTGAGCGCTCCCACACTTCATATGAGAACCCTTTTTCCGCACGTGTAAGCTTCCATGCTTCATGTGAACTTTCGGGTGTAAGATGGATTGCATACTTTGAATCACGTAAATCTGTAACTTTGCCACCTAATTCAATCAATGCAGTGCTACCAATATTTACACCTGCTCCGATTAATTTTGGATATTGAGCATCTAAGGTTTTCTTGAAATCAATTAACTGCTGTATAAAGTTCTTTGAACTAAGATCTAGACCATCAATCTGATGTTGTAAATCATCGTCTTTGGCTTTTACATCCTTCTCAAATGCATATTGTGGGTGTGGATCCTCATGCTGGTTATGTTCAGTCATGAGCTTACGAATTAGAGCCCCGTATTGCGGGTGTGGGTCTTCATCAGCACTATGCTGGTTCATCAACATCACAGCAATTGGTGTATTTGGATCAATCTTGATATTTACGTTTTTTAAATTAACGTCAGTTAAAACAAATCCAAACGTAACTATGGCTACTACGTTCGCATGTAAAGACATGATTGATTGAGCTGCTGTAGTTGAGGCCACTGCTAGTAAAGTGCCATCTGATAGGTAAATGCCCAGCTCAAACACTTCCATTGTTAAAGTTGGCTCAATACTCATCACAAAACGCAAAGTACCAGTCTCTGTATCTACACCACCACCGTTAAGAGAAAATCTGGCTAATTCATTTTTCAGAGAAGTTAGGTTTTTTGCTTCTACTGATGCATCAAATTTGCTGGTACCAACAGCAAGATGGGTCAACTCCCCACCAAAACTAGCGACATCACCTACTTTATTTAATGCATTCCGACCTGCGTCAGTTAAAAAGAAGTTAATAGCCATAACTCACCCATATGATTTATTGATCTATGGTAGTTATGGCAAATAAGTAACTTAGGGGTCAGTTCCACTAAATTAATCATTTTCATTTTCAGCCGCTTCTCTTAAAGCACTGAATCTTGACTTACGTTCTGCCTGTTCACGGCCTTCTGGCGTATCATCTGTAACATTTGCTGTTTCATAAGCCTCTGTGTAGTGAACGTTCTCAAGGAATAAGAAAGCAAATGCATCACCCAAATCGGGCGACTTAATTCCCATTCTCTTCATTTCATCTTTACTCAAAATTTTGTAACGAGCAAAGTCATCAAATCTATAAGGAATGTGAATCAACTGATCTTTAATTTTTACATGATGCTTTTTAGTTTTCACCTTGAAACGGCCACTTACGACTGCTCGGGCAAATCCAACATATGCCAAAGAACGCTTATTAGTAAATTCTTTACGGTTATCATTACTAAAGCATTGAGATCCCCAATAAACAGGAACATAGAAAATACCTTGCTTTTTAAGGTACTGACCAAGACCTTTACCAGCGCCATTATCATCAACAACTAAGTTTGCATTTGGATATTGTAAAAGTAGCTCATTAATTTTTGCGAACAGCTCAAGAATATCGTCTCTATTTTTACATAGAGGTATATCTATAACTTCAACACGGCGGGCCCTTTCACCCCATTGTGCCTCACCCCATACTTTACTAACGGCAATAACTGAGTCATCTCGTCCAACACCACCACCAACGTCAACAGTAATGACATATCCGAATTGGTGTTCTTCAAAAATACTCGCGCCTACATACATTTCTTCTGTCTGACGCTTAGTAATTAAGAACTCATCCGATAAATCTGGGAATTCACCAAGTACACGGATCTTGTACTGAGCATCGTCCCTACTACCGTACTTTTGCCGTTGTTCTTCTAAAGATTGCTTACTAACAAGTGGTGACTCTTCCCCGTTAAATGTGAGAGCAATCCAAACGCCACCAGCTCGATGACTTAATTTGTGATGAGTCTCATAGAACATACCCGCGTTACGGGTAGGCTGAGACGTCATTACTGCACGGT
>Ga0157371_10001132_pt1 | contig 28730 bp, 25 predicted proteins | sample C45metaG_FD_113462 | JGI IMG/M metagenome (GOLD analysis project Ga0157371, IMG submission 113462) | Corn rhizosphere microbial communities from Kellogg Biological Station, Michigan, USA - C4-5 metaG | ecosystem: Host-associated > Plants > Roots > Rhizosphere > Soil | place: USA: Michigan... | reverse complement strand
GCTGTTTGGCATCGGCAACGTACCGGGAGTACTGGTCACGATCATCTTCTCGGTAGCGCCACTGGTCAGGCTCACCAATCTGGGAATTCGACAGGTACCGGAGGACAAGGTCGAAGCAGCCCGTGCGTTCGGATGCACCCCACGCCAAATGTTGCGAAGGGTTCAGCTTCCTTTAGCTGCACCGACGATCATGGCGGGTCTGAATCAGGCATTGATGTTGTCACTTTCCATGGTGGTGATCGCCTCAATGATTTCCGTTGGCGGACTGGGGATGATGGTGCTTCGAGGAATTGGCCGTCTTGATATGGGCTTGGCAACCGTCGGTGGATTGGGGCTGGTATTGCTGGCGATTTTCCTCGACCGATTGACCCAGGCAATGGGCGAACGCAGTAACAGGGCAACCAAAGGTGAGCACTGGTACCAGACAGGCCCGGCCGGTGTCATTTATCGCCTGAAAAGAAAAAACGCTGTTACGAAAATAGAAGTCAGTCCCAAAGAGAGCTAACTCCGCCAAGCGGAACGTCGTGAACCAAAAGAAATGCCAACTTCTTTAATCCAGCCAAGGCAAACGATAATGAACTTCACAACCTTCGGAATAAAACAGAAATTCATTCACTCTGTGGCACTTTTAGTACTAGCTGTTTCCCCTGTTTTCGCATCAGCCGCCACGGTGCAGGAGCCTGGACAAGGGGTAGCGATCACCCCGATTTTCCCGTCAATTGCCGAAGAGCGATTCCGCGGTGAGATTGCAATGGCGGGCCTCAAGGAGTTGGGTTACGACGTTCAGACGCCTAAGGAAACCGAGTACTCCACCATGATGATTGCGCTTGCCAATGGTGACGCTGATTTTTCGGTTCATCTGTGGGAGGAACTGCACAAATCGTTCTACGCCAAGGCCGGCGGTGATGAAGCGATGGTGAAAACCGGCAATATTATGCCGGGCGTACTGCAGGGCTACATGATCGATAAAAAAACGGCTGACGCGTATCACATCACCTCTATCGATGATTTGAAAAAGCCAGAGATCGCCAAGCTGTTCGATAGTAATGGCGACGGTAAAGCGGACCTGACGGGTTGCAACCCAGGCTGGGGCTGCGAGCTGATCATAGCCCACCACATGAAAGCCTATGGCCTGGAAAAGACCGTTTCCAATAACCAGGGCTCCTACTTTGCCCTGATGGCCGACACCATTGCCCGTTACAAAGAAGGCAAGCCGATTCTCTATTACACCTGGGTACCTCAGTGGATCTCCGGTGTTCTGGTCGAAGGTAAAGATGTTGTTTGGTTGACCGTGCCACGTACGGATCTTCCAGGTGGCAAGAACGATGTCAACACTACCTTCAATGGCAAAAACCTTGGTTTCGCGGTAGACACAGTCAAAGCGGTTATCAACAAAGAGTTCGCGGAGAAAAACCCGGCGGCCGTGAAGTACCTTTCTGAAATGCAGATCACTACCGACGATGAAAGCGCGCAAAATCTCAAAATGCACAATGGTGAAAAAAGTGCAGCCGATATCACTCGTCACGCTAAAGAATGGATCGCGGCCCATCGCGCGAAATACGACAGCTGGCTGGCAGACGCACGAGCAGCGGCTAATACCGCCACCGCAAAAAAATAGTCCCTTCATTTAAATCTGCATAAAAAAGTTGCCCTTCCCCGGGCAACTTTTCATCCGTTTCGGCGTTCATCATCAGGAATCATGAAATGCAGTTGTATTCATTCGTCCAGAATTTCAATTATCAGGAAGCGCCCCTGCATACCCGCGAGCTGATTAGAACTTGCCTGCTCGACATCATCGGTGTGGCCGCCGGTGCTCGCGACAATCAAACCAGCACAATGCTCAAAACCTACGCTGATACCCACTATGCAGCCAACAAGCTGTCGAGCCGACTTTGGTTCGACGGTAGAGCCGTGCATCCATTGGGCGCGGCATACGCAGGCGGTTTCTGCGTTGATAGTCTGGATGCACATGAAGGCCACTTCACATCCAAGGGGCATGCGGGCGCAACCGTTGTCCCGGCCATTGTCGCACTGGTCGACGCGTACCGCGGTCAGGGCAAAGACATCAGCGGCAAAGAGTTCCTCAGCGCATTGTGCATCGGTTACGAGACCGCCTTGCGTGCGGGCCAGGCGTTGATGGCCACTGCCCCGGAATATCATGCCTCAGGTGCCTTTTCCGGAATCGGGGTCGTTTGCGCTGGCGCCCGCCTGCTGAAGCTTGATGAAGCGACGTTCCGCCATGCACTGGGTATCGCGGAATACTTTGGGCCGAGGTGCCCGATGATGCGCCTGGTGAGCTTTCCAACGATGTTGCGTGATGCCCACGGCGCCGGGGCGTATGCCGGACTGAACGCACTACTGATGGCGCAGCTCGGTGTCACTGGCGCTCCAGCCGCCACCGTTGAACCTTCGGAGATTTCCACTTTCTGGCAGGACATCGGAACTCGTTGGGAAATCGATGAGCAATATTTCAAGCCTTGGCCTGTCTGTCGCTGGGCGCAACCGGCGCTCACCGCCATGACCGATTTGATGCGCGCGCATCCAGTCATCACGCCTGAGTTGATCGAGACCATCGATGTCGAAACATTCCATGAGTCTGTGTGCTTGCAGGGACATTTTCCGAAGAATGCGGACGAGGCCCAATATGCGCTAGCGTTCCCGCTGGCTGCCTTGATCGTTCGCGGGAAGCTGGGGCCAAAAGAGGTCACCGGTGATTCCATACATGCACCAGACATCTTGAGCATCAGCGAGAAAATAACCCTTCATGAGGCGCCCGACCTGTCCGCCAGGTTCCCGGAGGAAATTCTGTCCCGCGTCACGATTACCCTGAAGGACGGCACGCGTCTTACCAGCCCAACCGCGACGGCCAAGGGCGACCCCGGCAACCCTATGTCGAGTGACGAATTCACTGCTAAATACCATCTGCTGGCTGATGACAGCTTGGGAACCGAACTCAGCAATGCCATCAAGAACAGTGTTGAAGCGTTGCCTGGTAGTGATGATTGCCGATCATTCTTTGAGTTGTTGCTGTCCGCTCCAAAAACAGCTGCCTAGATTCCGCAACGTGTTCTTAGCTATTCGTTCAGGTGTCAAAGAGGATTTATGCCATTCGTATTCGAGAGCGTGCTCAAAGACAAGAACATGGGGTACGCCTATACGGCTGAGAAATCATTAAAGCCGCAGGTGGTGACTCGTGTAGCTTTCGTGCTTTTGAACAATTTCTCGATGATGTCCTTCACTGGCGCTATAGACGCGCTGGTGACTGCAAATCTGATTAGCGAAACACCGGCTTTCGAAGTGCTAACCGTCGGTATTAAGAGTCGTCTAGTCATGAGCGATCTGGGGATTGCGATTTCAGCAGACCTGGAACTATCACAATTACCAGATCGCGTAGATGTCCTGATCGTTGCGGGAGGTTTACGGGTGAAGCTGGTCAGCGATCCACTATTACGACGCAAGCTACGCAACGTCGCCTCTCATGGTGCGACCATGGGCGGTTTGTGGAATGGTGCATTTTTCCTCGCTGAAGCTCAATTAATGGACGGTGTCGAGTGCGCCTTCCATCCTGATGGACGAGCGATGATGGAGGATGTATTCCCCAAAGTCCTGGTCTCTTGTCGAACTCACGTAATAGACAGAAACCGTATCACGTGCGCTGGCGCCAGCAGCTCGTTACGCATGATGCTCGAGCTCATCACCGCTAAACAAAGCGTGTCGCTGACCCATGCTGTCGAGGAAATACTCAGTTGTGATCAGACCGCTGAAGTGTCTGGTATATCGACGGTCATCGTTGACTCTGACCCCACCTTGCCGCAAACCCTGAAGCTCGCCTTGGAACTGATGCAAAAGAACATAGAAGAGCCGTTATCGATCGACGAGCTCGCCGATTGCGTGAACATTTCCCGACGACAATTAGAACGTCGCTTCTGCCGTTTCGTAGGGGCCACGCCCACACGCTACTACCTTGAGCTGCGCTTGACTCGTGCGCGGCAGCTTATTCTGCAGAGCAATCGGCCGATCACCGATATTGCGATTGCGACCGGCTTTTGTAGTTTCGCCAATTTCCATATGCGATTTCGCGACTTCTTTGGCGTAGCGCCGAGTAGTTATCGAGCGACCTATGAGCGTAGGCGCTAAGTTTTCCCGCATTGTCCAAGCCGAGTAAACGATGGTTGTCATTATCGATAAGGATTACCGAGAATTATGAATGCTCCATCGTCTGTGTTGGTGCCCACGGCTAATCATAGCGAGCGGATGTCGACACGCATCGCCTTCCTTATCGCGGGTTTACTCATGTCGGCATGGGCGCCACTGGTCCCATTGGTTAAAGCCCGCGCAGGCCTGGACGATGCTGGCCTGGGATTGCTGCTTCTAGGCCTTGGTGGTGGATCAATTGTCGCCATGCCCTTCGCGGGATATCTCACGGCACACTATGGATGCCGACCGGTCGTCATCTGGGCGACGATTGTCTTGTGCGCCGTTTTTCCACTTTTGAGCACGGTGGCTTGGCTGCCTGGCCTGGTCATCGCTGTCATTATCTTCGGCGTGAGCATGGGCATGCTTGATTGCGCCATGAACATACAGTCCGTCATTGTCGAGAAAAACAGTGGGCAGGCGCTTCAGTCCGGCTTCCATGGCCTTTACAGCGTCGGAGGCATATTGGGCGCCGGGACGATGACCGCGCTGCTGACCCTGGGCCTGGATCCGTTGATTGCTGCGCTCTGCATCGTTGCCACAGTTTTAGGAGCGCTTTACAAAGCCGCGCCTGCTTTGCTGACTTATGGCACTGAACGGGGTGGACCCATGTTCGCAGTGCCGAGGGGTATCGTGCTGTTTTTAGGGGGACTCTGTTTCATCGTCTTCCTCACTGAAGGCGCAATCCTCGACTGGAGCGCGGTTTTCCTTGTCTCGAGCCGAGGGTTAGAGCCGAGCATCGCCGGCTTGGGCTACGCATCCTTCGCCGCTGCAATGACGGTGGGCCGCCTGACAGGCGATGCCATCGTCAGCAAACTAGGCGGCGTGCGCGTCGTTGCGCTTGGCGGACTCTGCGCAGCCGCTGGCATGATCGTGTCGCTTGGAATAGACGGCTGGGTCGCGTCCTTGATTGGCTACGCACTGGTCGGTGCCGGCTGCTCAAACATTGTCCCAGTGCTCTTTACTGCTGTAGGCCGCCAGCAACGTATGCCACAGGCGGTAGCCATCCCCGCAGTCATCTCGATGGGCTACGCGGGCATTCTGATCGGTCCCGTATTCATCGGGGCGGTCGCCCATCTGAGCACCTTGTCATTCGCTCTGGGCTGCGTGAGTGTTTTGCTGGTTTTTGTCAGTGCGACAGCTCGATTGCTTCGCAATTAACCGACTCTTTTCCGGCGCGATTTCAGCATTGGCTGTTGGGAATGGAGTTCAATCGTTGAGAACGCCAGGTTGCGCTTTCTTCCCGCCCGTACAGATCAATGAAAACCAGCTTGCCCTGCCTTGGATCGGCCTTCCCCTCGGGCAGGTCAAGGAGCCAACTGATAGGTAGACTGCACCAGACCCGAAGGAAAGCACCGGCTGGTTACCAGCTTCAATTCAATATCCTGCGCAAGGGCCCCGAACAATGGTCTTCCCGACCCGATCAGCACGGGCACAGTAGTAATCACCATGTCCGCGACTAATCCGTCACGTAGGAATGATTGAACCAACTGCCCGCCATCGATATACACCCGGCGCACGCCTTGCCTCTCCAATTCCTCCATCAAGCCTGCGGGTGTGAGGCTGGAAAAACGAACTTTGCCCTCCAGCTCCTTGGGCACCGGCGAGTCAGCCAGTTGTTGAGACAGCACCACGACAGGCCGGTCATAGAACCAGGCGTCGAAGGTCAGTACCTTCTCGTAGCTTCCCCGGCCCATTACGATCACATCCTTGTCGGCAATGAAGGCCGGGTAGCCGTGATCCTCGCTCTGATCGTCGCGCTGCAATAGCCAGTCAATGTCACCATCGGATCGAGCGATAAAGCCATCCAGACTGGTAGCGATGAAAACATGTGCAGTGGCCATCAGGTTCTCCTTCCTTATTCGGCTTCGGCGTATTAATCCATGATCAAAAGCCGAATAAAAGGTTCACCTTTGCTTTTTCGTGCACACGTAGTCGACCTGATGCCGCGCGATGCGTATGCAGCCTGTCGACGCATGGATGGCTACTACGAATCTGATGAGCGTCGACCCACTACCCAGCAACACGCCGTTGATCCAGAGACCAGTGCGACATACAAACCAAGAGACGTCATCGAGACCGGTCACGCGAGCTTTATGGCTCCGCCCTGGATATCGTCACGCGCCATTCGTAAGTCAATAGCGTCCTGGTTAAGTCGGTGAATCATGTTGAGCAACCGCTGGCGTAGTACTTCGTCTTTGAGTTGCTCTGCTGCGCGCATCATATCGAGCGCGGCTGCCTCATTATTGGTGGCGACGGAGTCGAGCAGTTTGCGCAGGCTTCTTGATGGTCGGTTCATCTCCAACCTCCTGGATTTCAGTGAGGCGAATCATAAGGCTGGAATGTTTCGTAAGTATTTCAGCTGCACGAACTGGCTTGAATCGGCAGCTCCAGCTCATTTGGCGTTAGCTGGAGGGGCAACCTGATGGGTCGATTACCCTTGTAACAACCGGTCATCAATGGCGGACCGTGGATTCGGGTCAGTGTTTACTCATCAAACCATGCAGAACGCCGAACCTCAGCCCCGGTTCGGAAGGCGTCATATGCGAGACACCAAACACCTTGAATGCCGCCAGCATAAGCACCAAGCCTCCGGGCAAAATGCTCTGACGATGAGTTTGCAAGCCCGCCAGGCCAAGCTGTTTGACATGCCCCACTTCCAGCAGGCGCAACGACAGGCGCAACAAGCCGCTGTAGGTGATGCCGACTTCGTCATAGTCGTTCAACCCGTTGGCCTTGAGGACTTTGGCCAGCATCCGTGCGGTGCCTGAAGAGCCAATCACCTGCTGCCAACCCAGCGCGCGATAACGCCGCGCTACTTTTTCGAACTGAACAGTGGCTGCACGCTCCGCCTCCAGCAGCGCCTGAGCCGTGATACAGCCCCCCTGAAAATAGCGGGCGCCGAACGTGCCGCTGCCGATGGCAATACTCTCGGTCATCAGGGGCCGAGCGCCCTGCCCCAGAATCAATTCAGTGGAGCCGCCACCGATATCCACGACCAGTCGCCGGTTTTCGGTACCTGGGACCGTATGGGCAACACCGGCGTACACCAGCCTTGCCTCTTCGTGCCCGGAGATCACGTCAATCCGAAACCCAAGGTGGCGCTCGGCGCTGGCCAAAAACAGTTGCGCATTGTCGGCTTCGCGCACGGCACTGGTCGCCACCGCCCGCACTCGCCCGGCCTCGAAGCCGCGTAACTTTCTGCCAAATCGCGCGAGCGCTTGCCATCCCCGATCCAGCGCCAACTCGTCCAGCGCTCCACCTTCAAACCCCTCCGTCAAACGAACAGGTTCACGCAAGGTTTTCACTTCCTGGATCATGAACCCCTGACGCCGTCTGACTGATTGGCCAATGATCATGCGAAACGCATTGGAACCAAGATCAATGGCTGCAAATAGAGAAGCGTCTCCTTTCATGGGGGATTCCTTGCAAGCTGAGCGCGCTAGGCGGTTTGCGAGGATCTTGCCATGGGGTCGATGACGCTAAGATGACACCTCCGCCCCTTTACGGACGAGCAGTGTCGAGAAAAGGCATCGGGTGTCACGGGACGAGCGATTTCACCCGATGTAAAGATCGACGGTAATCAGTTATGAAGGCTCACCCCATTTCGTTGATGCAGACCACTTTGGGTTGCGTCATGTCCTCATAGGCGAACCGAACACCTTCTCGCCCCAGACTTCCGTACTTGAAGCCACCGAAAGGCATGGCATCAAAACGATAATCGGAAGAGTCATTGATCATCACCCCACCGGCTTCAATTTGCCGCGCCAATTTCAAGGCCTTGGAAAGATCACGTGTGAACAGTCCCGCATGCAGGCTGTACTCCGTTTCGTTGGCCAGTGCGACGGCATCTTCCAGATGATCAAAAGGCTCCAGGATAACCACCGGCGCGAAGACTTCCTGCTGCCAAATCCGACTGTCATGGCTTACACGCTCCAGCACGGTCGGCGAATAGCTTCCCGCTTGGCGATGGTGTCCGCATAGGAGAAGAGCACCCTCGGCCAGCGCTTCATTCACCAATTGTTCGGTGCGACGAGCCGCTTGCTCCGTAATCATCGGGCCAACATCCGTTGCTCGCTGATCAGGATCGCCAGTTACCAATGCACGCGCCTGGCTGACAAAACGCTCACGGAAATTCTCGTAGATTGAACGATGTATGAGGATACGCTGCGTACCGATGCAGTTCTGTCCTGCTGCCCAGAAGGCACCCGATACACAAGACTCTACGGTCGGTTCAAGGTCACAGTCTTCGAGCACGAGAACCGGCGCGTTCCCCCCTAGATCCATGGCCAGTTTCTTCAAGCCTGCACTTCGAGCAATGGACTCTCCAGTGGCAAAACCACCTGTGAAGGAAATCATCCGTACTTCTCGCAGCTCAACCAATGCCTTACCCAGATCGACGCCCCCGGTGGCCGGAATTACCACACACGGAGGCAGACCCGCCTCCACCAGGCACTCAACCAGCTTAAGAGCAGACAGCGGTGCGAGCTCTGAAGGTTTCAGGATCACAGCATTGCCACCGGCGATGGCCGGGCCCAGTTTATGGGCAACCAAGTTCAGCGGATCGTTGTATGGGGTGATCGCGACAATAAGCCCCAATGGTTCGCGAGTGAACCAGCCTTGCCGCGATTCGGAGCCTTCATATGCCTCAAATGGAATCACTTCCCCAGCGTTACGACGAGCCTCTTCCGCCGATAGCTTCAGCGTGTTCACACAACGCTTCACTTCCTTCTCTGCTTGTCGCAGCGTTTTTCCCGCCTCTGCAACAATGAGTTTGGCAAACTCTTCAGCCTTGAGCTCTACACGCCGGGCGGTTTCCTCAAGGATACGTGCACGAAGGTGACGAGGCATTGCCGCACTCTCACGCACGCCAATTCGCGCACGCTCCAGCAAGCCAGGAACAGCGGTTGCATCGAGGCACGGTACGCTTCCCACCAGGCGACCATCGAATGGACTGAACACATCAATCTGTTTGGCATCAACAAGCTGGATACTGGCCATGCTGGATACGCTCATGACTACTCTCCTATTACTTGCCGTGGGTGGTGTGGATGGCGACGATGTCTGACAGCAACGCAAAGGCAGTCTCGATACGTCCTGCTCCAGGGCCGGATACAGTGACGGCACCCAGCAGACCAGTGTTGAACGACACCGCGTTCGTGGCACCGGAAACTCCTGCAAGAGGATGCGAATTCGGCAGCAGTCGTGCCTCCACACTCGCTCGAACCGAGCCGTCAACTTCGCGATTTGCAGATCCGATCAGCTTCCAACTTGCACCGTTGGCACTTGCTTGAGCGATGTCTTCTGGACTGATGCTACTGATACCTGAACAAGCCACATCGCTGACGCTCAATCGCGCATCGAGCAGTTCGTTGGCGAGAATCACCACTTTGAGGCGGACGTCAAACCCCTCCACATCGGCAGTTGGGTCGGCCTCGGCATAGCCGAGCTGTTGAGCCTGAGCGACTGCGTCGTTGAAATCCAGGCCGTCCTTCATGCGGGTCAGCACGTAGTTGGAAGTCCCGTTCAGGATGCCTTCAAAGCCTTGAACCCCTGCACCTGCCAGAGCCTGTCTTGCCAGACGAATCACAGGTGTACCGCTCATAACCGAACCCTCGTACTCGAAGGCAACACCGTTACGACGGGCCAAATCCTTTAGCTCAGCGCCGTGCAGTGCAATCGGCCCCTTATTGGTGGTTACAACATGGATGCCGCTTTCCAGCGCCCAGCGGCAAAACGTAGTAGCGGGCTCACCATCGACCGGGTTGGTGAAGGTGGCTTCAGCAATCATGTCAGCACCTGAATGCTTGATCACGACTTCATTGAAGGCCTCGGCATTGCCGCCAGGAAGTTGAGCGAAAGCACCTTTTTCAACGGGCAGGTCAACCAACTGCTTTGCATCCAGACCGTCTTTAGCAACGATGGAACCGAGGAAGAGATCGGTGACACCGACAATTTTGATAGTGAAGCCCAGGGACTCTTTCCACTCGGCATTACAATCGGCAACCAATTGGGCAAAGCCACGATTCACGCCACCAAACCCTACCAAGGCAATTTTGTACTCAGTCATAAAAGCTGTTCCTTTTATTGATGTTGTTCGACAGGAACATCCTAAGAGCCGAGCTTTGGCAGTTGAATATGGCAGTCTGCTGTATTAGTTGGGCATTTTGCCCAAGCACGATTTTTAAAACACTGCTGAAAGGACGAACGATGTCAGGGTGTTTTCCACCCCCGGCATGGCCGCGATTTCCTTCCACACGAGATGGACACGTTCCGGTGTAGCTGCATTCACGCGCAGCATTAAATCGAACTCACCACTGAGTACTTCACACTGCACGACTTCGGGAATGGAGCGCAGCGCAGCCAGTACTTCTTCGCCACGCATGCGGTCGTAGCGGTAGACAAAGATCACCGCGCTGATAAGCGACGTAGGCCGCCGCGACTCACCAAGAATTACCGTATAACCCGTGATCGCACCGTCGCGCTCAAGACGCTCGATGCGCTGGCGCACAGCATTACGCGACAAGTTGATCTTGGCACCCAGTTCGATATGGGCTATTCGCGCATTAGCGGTAAGTTCGGCCAGTATGCGTTCGTCCAGCGGATCCAGAATGCGCTTCATGAAAGCCTCTGCTGCGCCACACGAAGAGCCTGGCACAGCCCCTCAAGATCGTCCTTGGCCAAGTAAGGTGGTTGCGCGCGCACCTCGACAGTGCTCGGAACGCTTGCTTGCCAGACGCCCAGCTCTGCCAACAACGCCGCCGATTTGGCCGGCGCAATTTGCCCGAAGGTGACCATTGGCGCCCCCAGGCTGCGTCGATGAAGCCGGCCAGCCAGTACACCGACAGCGGTGTGAGGATCGATGACCGAGCCTGTCTCTCGGAATAGCTCGACCACCTCATCGCGCACTTGGGATTCGTCTACCGCATAGGAATCGAAGAGTACTCGGGCATGCAGCCATTGCTGATTGCCGATGCTCATTTCTCCGCAACTTTCAAAATGCTCCATCAGAGCTTTTGTTGAGCAGCCATCGTGCTCGTAAATCTCCCAAATAAACCGCTCCAGGTTGGAAAACAACGAGAAGTCCATCGCCGGCGATACTGTTCGATTAGTCATTCGGGTGGAGTAGCGATTGCAATGAAAAAACTGGTGCAGGGCATCATTGCTGTTGGTGGAGATGATCACCTGATTGATGGGCAATCCCATTTTCTGCGCAATGTAGCCGGCGTAGATCTCGGCCGAGCTGGCAGCTGGAATGCTAAAGCCAACGGGGCGCGAGCCACATCCCAGTTGCAACGCCGCGTGGAAGTAAAAAACTATCTGGGCTAGGACGCCAATCCAGTTGGTCGAGTTGAAACAGATCGGAATCACTCCGTCCAACGGCCACTCACGCAAGAGTCGGGAGACCAGCGTCTGGCAATCATCGAAATTACCATCAACCGGAAACAGCTGAACCCGCTGAGAGTCGGCTGCCTGTAAGGCACTGAGTTGCTCAGGCGCAAGTCCGTCGCGCGGATAAAGTATCGCCATGCGGACGGCCTGTCCGTTAGCAAAGGCTTCAAGCGCAGCGAGGCCGGTATCCCCATTAGTTGCACCGACCACCAACGCTTCTTCACCAACCTCCCCTAGAAAATGCTCGACCAGGCGCGACTGCAACTGCGCGGCGAAATCCTTAGAAGAATGAGTCGGCCCATGAAACAGCTGGAGTATCCACTCGTTATGCCCGATCTGCTCAAGCGGCGTAATAGCGCGGTGCTTGAATTGTTGATAACTGTCGCTGAGCAAGGCACGGAGGGTGCTTTCGTCCATGGACGAGCCAACAAAGGGCGAGATTACCCGCCATACCAGCTCATCAAACGGCAACCATGACCAACTGGTGATTTGTTGCTCAGTGAATACCGGCAAACGGGTTGGGACATACAGGCCACCATTTTCGGCGAGCCCCGACAAAACCACACTGCGAAAATCCGCGCGCACGTCACCGCCGCGTGTGCTTACGTAATGCATGATGACTCCAGATCAGAATTACAAAAGGCGGTGAGCTTGCCCCACCAACCAAGTAGAAAAAGTCGCTGCGTCAGTCGAGAGTTCCTCGGCCTGCTCACGCACTAGATAAAAAGACTCGCTGGCTTCGATTCGGTGACTGAATGGAGCAATCAGGTGCCCACTCTTGAGTAAATTTTCCACTACTGAAGATCGTGCCAAGGCTACGCCCTGACCGAGTTCTGCCATGCGGATTGTGGAAATCAGTGTGTCGAACTGAAGACCACGGGAATAATCGACTTCGTCTGCTCCAACCCGCTTCAACCAGTAACCCCAACCTTCCTCGTACCCCAACACGTGAAGCAGAGAATGGTTCATCAAATCGCGAGGCTCACGTATCGGTGAGCTGGCCATAAGCTCTGGCGAGCAAACGGGTTGGAGGATGTCCCACGTTAATCGCTGAGAGTGCAATCCCGACCACTCCCCGCATCCCCAACGAATCTCCAGGTCATCCTCTCCGTCCGGCTCCTTCACCCAAAGGTTGCTGATATATCGGATGTCGATTTGGGGATACTCTCGACAAAAATCGGCGAGCCGAGGGGCCAACCAATAGTGAAGGAAGGAAAGGCTGCCACGCACTTTCACATGCCTTCGATTACGCTGACCAAAGATCTCGTTTGTCCCCACCGCCAGACGACTGATTGCGTCCTGTACAACTGGCAAGTACGACTGCCCTTCCTCAGTCAAGCCAAGCCCTCGGGGCAGGCGCTTGAATAGCGCCACTCCGAGGTGGCCTTCCAACTGACGAATCTGCTGACTGACTGCACCTTGAGTCAGGTGCAGTTCCTCTGCTGCATGGGTGAAGTTCAAATACCGCGCCGACACTTCGAATGCCCTCAGCCAATTCAAGGGCGGTAGTGATTTTTGACTCATCGGCGCAACCTCATCGAGACTTATCTGTGCTCAATCATCGCCTGAGCTAATCATGCAGCACCAGCGGAATGATGTGCGGCCGCCGCCAATGCCAACCGCTCTTCACGCTTCTTGCGAGTGATCCAATAAACGAAGTAACACCACGCGATAAACGGAAGACCGAAGTAAAGCGCCACTCGCTGCTCAGGATCAAAAGCAATGCCGACACAGGCGAGCGAGCAACACAACAGAGCACCAATTGGAACCCACGGGTAACCACGCACCCGGAAATGCAGATCTTCAACTCGCCCGCCATTGGCGACGTATTGGCGTCGGAAGGCGATTTGGCTCGCGGCGATGCTCATCCACACGACCACCACGGCAAGACCAGAAATCGACACCAGGGCCAAATAAACCGTATCAGGGGCAAGCACACTGCTCAGCAGAGAAGCTGCGGCACCCGCCATACTTAAAATGATCGCGTTAACCGGTGTGCCCCGGCGGGAGAGCCTGGCGTAGCACTTAGGCATATGGCCTTGATCACTTAGCGTCCAAAGCATGCGCGAAGCCGCATACAACCCTGAGTTAGCCGCAGAAATCAGTGCGGTAAGAATGACAAAGTTCATGATGTCAGCCGAGTACGGGATACCAATCAGCTCGAACACCATCACGAATGGACTTTCGATGACGCCGGCCTGCTCGCGGGGCAGCAAGGTCGCCAGGACAAAAATCGTACCCACGAAGAACAGCGCCAAACGTACTACCGTCGTGCGGATCGCCTTGGGAACGCTTGTCTGAGGATCCTGCGCTTCACCTGCCGCAATCCCGATAAGTTCAGTCCCGGAAAATGCGAAGGAGACAGCTAGAAGTGTCATCGCAATGGGTAAGAAACCTGTAGGGAATAGCCCTTCGCGGGTAAAGTTGGAGAGTCCAGCGCCCTGCAAATGCTGTACTTGGAAGAGGCCGCAAATAGCCCCGCCGCCAATCACAATAAACGTGATAACCGTCAGAACTTTAATGAGCGAAAGCCAGAACTCAGTCTCCGCAAAAAGACGAACAGATACGACGTTACTTAAAAAGACCGCAATGGCGAAAAACGCGCTCCAAATCCAGACCGGTGTATCAGGGAACCACCGAACCATCAGGATGCCCGCAGCGGTAAATTCAGATCCAATCGCTACTGCCCAAGTGAGCCAGTACAGCCAGGCCACCGTATAGCCCGTACCGGGGCCCAAGTATCGAGTTGCGTAGGTACTGAACGACCCGGTTTCTGGCATCTGTACCGCCAACTCACCGAGACAGACCATCACCAGATACACCATCACCGCACCGATGATGTAGGCGATTACCGCGCCGAGCGGCCCTGCTTGATTAACGGTATAGCCGGAGGTAAGGAATAATCCCGTACCAATGACACCGCCCAACGCCAACATAACAATGTGGCGGGTTTGCATTTCTTTCTTGAAGTTTAATGCTGGATCGGACTGATCATTTTTTGTTTGGATGGTCATCGCTATGTTCTCATGAAATGTTCGGACAAAATTTCTCGTAACCGACTACTCGGCAGCACAATTAAATTGTCGCTAGTTGTTATTGTTTTCACTATTCATGAAGGACTGTCCGATAAAAAACCGGAAGTCTTACCCGAGTTCAGGTTCCCACCTCGGTGAAACGCTCGGTATTTTCAGCGTGGAGGCTTGAATGATTTTGTTTACTGCGAACTAACTCAAATGCTTGTTTAAGATCAGCCAACAAGTCGGCCGTATCTTCAATACCTACAGAGACCCTGACCAAGCCCTCGGAAATCCCAAGTGCCTCGCGTTCCTCCAAGGTGTTTTCCACGTGGCTGGTTGTCCGTGCCGGCCCGTAGATGGTTTCAACCGCTCCTAAGTTGCCCGCCCGATGGGCGTACTTAAGCAGCGGTAGCAAACGAGTCACTGTGTCCATTCCCCCCACCAGCACGAAGCTGACGATTGCGCCAAATCCGCGCATCTGCGAACGAGCAATGGCGTGACCTCGATGTTGAGGCAGTCCCGGATAGTTCACTGACTCAACCAGCGGCTCGGTGCAGAGATACTCAGCCAGTGCTTGCGCGCTCACCTGTTGCTGGCGCAGACGCAAAGCCAAAGTCTTGATGCCCCGGATGATGAGATAAGCGGAGAACGGATCCAGCGAGGCCCCATTAATTTCGCGGTAATGGCGAACTTGAGACATAAGATGCTCATTGCCACAGACCACACCGCCAAGCACATCGCCATGACCCGACAGGAACTTGGTAGCACTGTGCACTACCACATCGACCCCGAGAGCAAGGGGATTCTGATTCAAGGGCGTTGCAAACGTGTTGTCTGCTATGACCAACGCCCCAACACGCTTCGCCGCCGCCACCAGGCGTCGTATATCCAGAACTTTCAGAGTTGGGTTCGTCGGGGTTTCCAGGTAAAGGGCATTGCAGCCTTTGGCGATCTCATGTTCGATGGATTCGGTGTCGAGCGTATCGCAAAGCGCAACTTCGACGCCCATGCGCGGGAGAAACTCTTCAAAGATTTTGTTTGTACCACCGTAGCTGTCGCGGGTAGACACCACACGCTGACCACAGGACAGGAAGGTATGCAGCACACCACTGATTGCAGCCATCCCGGTACTGAAAGCGACAGCCGACTCCGCGCTTTCAAGCTCGCACAGTTTGTCTTCCAAGACAGAGACAGTCGGGTTGCTCATGCGGCTGTAAATGAAGCCAGGCTCTTTACCCAATGCCACGTCATACCACTCATCAATGTCATGGTAACCGTAGGCAGCACTGACTACGATTGGCGTTTGGGTAGCGTTGTAGGGATGCTGAACTTGCTCACCTCCCCAAACCACTCGCGTCCCCAAACCAGCAGTCTGGCTCTGGTAAGGTTTTATCTTGTCGTCCATAAATTTATCTCGCATCGATGAAACACAGAGGTGTTCCGATTGGGCTTGCGATGACTATATGGAAGGCTTATGCGTGTGAAAAATCATGTTATCTGGGGCTAAGGGGCGCTTTTTTTAATGGATGATCTAGACCCCTCAACGGCGTCACACCGTTGAACTGCCAACCCTCAAAGCACTCATTAAGTGGCAGAATCCCCTCACATTGATTTTTTCGGAGGCCACAATGCTTCGCGTGTTTGAACAAAGGCTCGATCCATTTCCTCCCGACGAAGCACCGCCGCCGCCTGTTGGCCTGATGCGGTTCCTGTGGGCCTGCACGCGAGGAGCGCGCGGCTATATTCTTGTGCTTGCCCTGCTGAGTGCCAGTGTGTCGATTTATGAAGCCTGGTTGTTTTCCTTTCTTGGGCAGGTCGTGGATCTGCTCTCGACATGGCAAGCCGGCAACGATGCGAACGGGCAAGAAAGTCGAGTGCTGTGGGGTATCGCCATCGTGCTGCTCACCAGCATTGGACTGGTGGCGCTTCGCACCATGGTGCAGCACCAGGTATTGGCGATTAATCTGCCGTTGCGGCTGCGCTGGGATTTCCATCGTCTGATGCTGCGGCAAAGCCTTTCGTTCTTCTCCGATGAGTTCTCCGGCCGGGTCACGACCAAGGTGATGCAGACGGCATTGGCCGTGCGCGAAGTGCTGTTCACCCTCATCGAAATTGCTCCCGGCATCGGCGTTTATTTCATTGCGATCATCGCACTGGCCGGCGGCTTCGCCCTGAAACTCATGTTGCCTTTTATTGTGTGGGTCGCGTTGTTCGGGCTGGCCATGCTGTACTTCGTCCCACGCTTGGGGCATGTCGGCCAGGAACAGGCCAACGCGCGATCTTCGATGACGGGGCGCATTTCCGACGCCTATACCAACATCACCACCGTTAAACTGTTCTCGCACTCCAAACGTGAAGCGCACTTCGCGCGCGCGGCGATGGAGGATTTCAAGGACACCGGTTTTCGCCAGATGCGCCTGGTCAGCCAGTTTGAGATCGTCAATCAGGCGCTGGTGGTCGGGCTGATCATCGGAGCAGGCGGCTACGCACTGTGGCTCTGGCACCAAGGCCAAGTCGGCACGGGGGCCGTGGCGGCGATTACGGCCATGGCGTTGCGCATCAATGGCATGTCGCACTGGATCATGTGGCAAATGACTTCGCTGTTCGAAAACATCGGCACCGTGCAGGATGGCATGGCCACGCTGACCCGTGGTCCCAAGGTGCAGGATGCGCCGAACGCCGGCGTGCTGGTGCCCTCTGGCGGCGCGGTGACGTTTGACAATGTGAGCTTCAGCTACAACGGTGAACGCCACGTGCTCGATGGCTTGAACCTGAACATCCGCCCGGGCGAAAAAATCGGCCTGGTGGGCCGTTCCGGTGCAGGTAAATCGACGCTGATTAATCTGCTGCTGCGTTTCTATGACATCGACAGCGGCGAGATTCGTATCGACGGGCAAAACATCGCTCAGGTGACACAGGACAGTCTGCGTAGCGCTATCGGCATGGTCACTCAGGATACGTCCCTGCTGCACCGTTCGATTCGCGACAACATCGCCTACGGCCGACCGGACGCTACCGAGGCGCAGATCCGCAGCGCCGCGGCCAATGCACAAGCCGACGGTTTCATCAGCCAACTGAGCGACCGGCAAGGCCATAACGGCTATGACACCCTGGTGGGCGAGCGCGGCATCAAGCTCTCGGGCGGCCAGCGCCAGCGCATAGCCATTGCCCGAGTGATGCTCAAGAATGCCCCGATCCTGTTGCTTGACGAGGCCACCAGCGCCCTGGACTCGGAAGTCGAAGTCGCCATCCAGGAAAACCTCTATGAAATGATGGAGGGCAAGACCGTCATCGCCATCGCCCATCGGCTGTCGACGATTGCGGCCATGGATCGGCTCATTGTCATGGATGAAGGACGCATCATCGAACAAGGCACCCACGCTGAATTGCTGGCAAGAAACGGCACCTACGCACGGCTCTGGCAGCATCAAAGTGGTGGCTTTCTCGGTGAGGATGAGGGGTTGGCTGAGGCGATGGATCAGGCATGAGCGTGGGCGCGGCAGGCAGGACCGCCCCCACGACTAATCCACAATGAACAACTTCGCCCCGTGGGTAGTGAATGATCGATGTCCCTCAGCATCATTACCCACCTGATAGCTCATACCCGGCGTCAGTGTGAACTGACGACCATCCTCCAGCTCTGTATGCAACTCACCCTCCAGGCACAACAGGATGTGCCCTCTCCAACACCAGTGATCGGCCAGATAACCAGGGCTGTACTCGACCATCCGCACACGCGCTGAACCAAACTGGCAGGTACGCCAATAGGCTGTGCCTGTCTGACCGGCATGCGCCACCGGCTCCATCGTTGACCAATCGGTGGTGCCGAACGGGATTGCAGTGAGATCCATTGTTGCCTCATCGACTTGCGATAAATGCAGACCGTATCAATCTGGCGATGGTGTCGATAGACACAGAGGTGATGCATTTATGGGATACAGGCGTTGTAACCACCCGGGAGTTTCATATCACCTGACCGTCGATCATATTTATTTTCCTCAGTGTCACAGAATAAAACGCTTACTCACTGTGGAAAGTCTCCTGAGCTGCTCTACGCTCTACGACAGGGCACCCCGACCAAGTTGCAGACTTGGCTCGATGTTGGTGCCTTGTTGTCAGCAAAAACTCAGCCCCCAAGACTGTACTGCTCCCCCCAACTGATAACAGGGTGCGCCATGCCTTTTGACCGCGAACTATGTCAAATGGAGGAATTGCAAATCCTCGGCCTAATACTGTTAGGGGGTCCCTAAATTGAACGAATTCATTCCTGACGCTGTGCGGTTGTCGCAGATCTTTTCACAAGCAACAGCCCCGACGTTTTTCCTCGGTGCAATAGCGGCGTTCGTATCGTTAATGACTTCAAGGTTATCAGCTGTCATCGACCGTACACGGGTACTCAATGCGATTCCCGAAGACGACCAGATGCGTGCGCACCTCAGGGCTGATCTGGAGAGATTGAGGCGGCGGGCTAACTTATTGAACGCTGGTATCCTTTCCTCTTTGCGCGGCGGACTTTGCGCCACCCTGCTGCTCGCTATCATCTTTTTGACTGAGTTCATGGGCTTCAAGTACGCCTATGGTGCCGGCCTCCTTTTTATAGTCGCTACATTCTTCCTCGGTGTGGGTCTGTTTCGCTTCGCCCAAGAAGCTAAAATCAGTATAAGTGCGGCGGATGAACAACTTTGACCGATTCAAACTCTTGAGGTCCTGAGCCCCCGAGGCACTAGCCCTGACGCGATGAACACCTTGATCCGAAGCCTGACAGCGCGTGTTACCTGTCTCACGCGCCACTCTGCGTAGCGCGCACTTTCGCATGCCGGGAGAGCCCCAGCTTGATGCCGACCCGCAAGGGAGCGGCGACGACAAAACAACAGAGCCGAGGCGTAGAACGCGCTATCGAAAGCAATCACCGTAGCCTGGGCAAACGCTGGTATCAGAAACGCGCTACCGAACAAGGCGGCATCGGCGACAAAGCTGACGATAAAGGCAAAGGTCAAATCGCTCGATTTGAACACCGTGAAATCGAGTAATCACTGACCTTTGCCCAAGACTTGCTGGCCGACAAAGGCCAGCAGATCGGCAACACCAAGCATCGTCAGCATCAGGATGCGAGGCTCTTCGAACCAGTCCCATCGGCTGCCTTGACTGAAAACTTAGGTGAAACAGAACAGGGTGGCCGAGATCAGGGTTTCCTTGAAGGTCGCCACGACCCACACATCATTGACCGGCACGGTATCGAGCAAGGAGACGCCCGGGGTCACGAACCGGCCGATACGAACCTGGCGGTTTCCGACGACGCCACCGACAGGCGCACGGACCACGGTGTGGTCGAAATCCTGTTCAACGCCCTGCATTACAGCAGCCCCAGCGCGGCAGTGATCTGCCGCCCAGCTGTCGAACATTTATGAGCGCGTAATTCGGCTCACTTTTTAATAGGTGTAACGAGCGTCTTTTCGCCGGTATCGAGGACGAACACGGCCAACAGGCGTGCAGGCTCGGTGTCGCTGGCGTTGGCGCTGACTTCATGCACGGAGCCCGGCTCTTCTACGAAGTTTTCGCCGACGTGGTAGATCTTTTCTGGCTGGCCTTTGACTTTGATGCGAAACGCGCCCTCCAGGACCGTTGCGTAGATGAAGGCCGTTTTCGGATGGGTGTGGGACGGCGACGCGGCGCCTGGCCCATATTCGACAACCACACCCTTCATGCTCTTGCCAGGGATGTTGGGAATGGGACGGTCAAACACGACGGTCACTTTGCCGGGAGGCGGCTCGGCGGCCGACGCGGCGCTGATCGACAGTGCTGCGAAAGCAGCGGCCAAGAGAAATCGGGTAACCATGGCAATACTCCTTCGAGGGTAGGTGTTTTGACGGCGCGCCCCATGGCCGGGGCGGCGCCTTCCTGAGTTGTTCCTGCAAGCCTCAGCGGCCCACTTCGGCCATTGACTGGCTGAGCCAGTTTTCGAAACGGATCGCGCCCAGGCGTGGGTTCTTGCCGGGTGTCAGCGATTGATCGTCAAGCACGGCGCCGTAGTAACGCGCGTGTACATCCGGTACGACCTGGCGGGTATCCTGAGTGGCCCGCAGATAGCGCCTGATCAGCTCGTCGAGCGGCATGGCCTCCGGCCCCGCGACTTCGACGGTGCCGTTGATCGGCGCTGCCAGCACGATGTCGGTGAGCGCTGCCACCACATCGTCGGACGCCAACGGCTGGATCAGCGCCGGCGAAACGTACAGCTCATCGCCGACGGCAAACGAATCGGCAATGCCGCCGACAAATTCGAAGAACTGCGTGGCACGCAAGATCGAGTAAGGAATGCCGGACGCCTTGATCAGGTTTTCCTGCGCGACCTTGGCCCGGAAATAGCCGTTCTCGGGAAGCCGTTCACTCCCGACAATCGACAGGGCAACGTGATGGCGAACCCCGGCGGCGGCTTCGGCGGCCAGCAGGTTGCGGCTCGACGTTTCGAAAAAATCGAGGACGGCCTGATCCTCCCACGACGGCGCGTTCGCTACGTCGACGACGACGTCGGCACCATCCATCGCCTGGGCCAAGCCCTCGCGAGTGATGCTGTTTACACCCGTGCTGGGGCTGGCGGCGAGCGCGTCATGGCCGCGCTCGCGGAGGTTCTTCACAAGTTTCGATCCAATGAGGCCGGAGCCTCCGATAACGACGATCTTCATGGGCTTTCTCCACGTGTCGACTGCAACCATTGCGTCGGCGTAGAGCAAGATTGCCTGCGCGCATGAACGAAGTCCTTGGGCCTGCCGTGGGTTTCCCTCCACGAACGCTTGGTTTTACGTCCAAAGAGGCTGCAGCCCGACCTCGTCACTGCTGCGGACGGTGCGGCGGGATTAACGCTGCCGTATCATCAATTTCAAATACTAATCGCCAGCCGCCCGGGACTCGGAGTTAAGGGCGCGTCGTCAGGGGAAACTCACTTTGCCATTCGTGTTTGAAGACCACGTGCTCGATGACAAGCGCCGGGAGCTCACCTTGCGCGGGCAAGTCGTGGCCGTCGGGCCACAGGTTTTCGATCTATTGCTGTTGTTCGTCAACAACCCCGATCGTGTCATCAGCAAAGACGAGCTGCTCAAGGCGGTGTGGAATGGCCGGATCGTCTCGGAATCGACGATTACCAGCCACATTAATGCGGTGCGCAAGGCCATTGGCGATACCGGCGAGGAACAGCGCCTGGTGCGCACCGTCGCCCGCAAGGGCTACCGCTTCGTCGGCCAGATCAAGGTCAACGAGAACGGCGAAACGCAACAGCCTGAGCGGCCTGACATCGACGAACGCGCGTCCATCGACCCGAATGAGTTGCCCTCCTCGCTCGTCCTCCCGGACAAACCCTCGATTACCGTCTTGCCCTTCCAGAATTTGAGCGGCGATCCGGAGCAGGAGTATTTCGCCGACGGCATCGTGGAAGACATCATCGCTGCCCTGTCGCGTATCCGCTGGCTGTTCGTCATCGCGCGCAATTCGAGTTTCACCTACAAGGGCCGGACGGTGGACACCAAGGGCATCAGCCAGGAGCTGGGCGTTCGCTACGTGCTCGAAGGCAGCGTGCGCAAGTGCGGGAACAAGGTACGTATCACCGGGCAGTTGATCGACGCGACGAGCGGGACGCATATCTGGGCGGAGCGCTTCGAAGGCGCGCTCAACGATATTTTCGAGCTGCAGGATCAAATCACCCAAAGCGTCGTCGGTGCCATTGCGCCGCAACTCGAACGGGCAGAAATCGAACGCGCCAAACGCAAACCGACGGAAAGCCTGGACGCCTACGACTACTATCTGCGCGCAATGGCAAAACTGCACAACGGCACCCGGGAAGCCCTCGACCAGGCGCTGCCGTTGCTCTACAAGTCCATCGAGCTCGACCCGGAATTTGCATCGGCCTATGGCATGGCTGCCTGGTGCTATTTTTGGCGCAAGCTCAACGGTTGGATGACTGATAGAACGCTAGAGATCGCCGAGGGCGTACGGCTCGCGCGTCTGGCGGTGTCGCTTGGACGGGATGATGCGGTCGCATTGACGCGAGGCGGACATGCATTGAGTCACCTCGCCGGCGAGGTTGACGGCGGCATTGCCTTGCTCGACAGGGCGCGCCTGCTCAATCCCAACCTCGCCCCTGCGTGGTTCCTGGGCGGTATCCTGCGCGCGCTGCGCGGTGAAACGGACGCCGCCATCGAGCATCTGACCCACGCCGTTCGCTTGAGTCCACTGGACCCGGAAATGTTCAGGATGCAGGTCGGCATGGCGTTCGCGCATTTCTTCGCCGGGCGTTTCGATTCCACCACGCAATGGGCGGAAAAAGCGTTGGGCAACCTGCCCAGTTTCCTGGCCCCGGTGGCCTTGCTGGCGGCCAGTCATGCCCTCAGCGGACGGATGGATAAAGCCAGGTTGGCGATGCAGCGTCTTCGTGAGCTGGATCCCTCGTTGCGCCTCTCCAACCTGAAAGAATGGTTGCCCATCCAAAGGCCCGAGGACTTCATGCATTTTGCCGATGGATTGCGGTTGGCCGGGCTGCCTGAATGAACGTGGGACGGCGCGCCGCTGATTGCATTAGCAATCCGCGTCGCTACCGGACGCCCTGCTGATATTCACGGGGCGTACATCCGAACTCGCGACGGAACACCGTGTGTAGATATTGTGCGGATTTGAAGCCGCAAACCCGGGCAATGTCCGCGATGGCTGAATCGGTATTTTCCAGCCCGCTGGTGGCGGCCGCCAGTTTGAAACGCAAAATCTCGTCGTGCACGCTGCAGCCTCGCACGGTGCGAAAGTGCGACTCCAGCGATGAGCGCGACACCCCGACATAAGCCGCCACCTGCGCTGTCTTGATCCCCTGACAGGCATATTGGCGGATAAACAGCAGCGCTTGCATGACGTAGGGGTTGCCCAACGGCTGGTGCAAACTCGACACCTGCACGTTGATCGCATCAGGAGGGATCAGAATGTGCGTGCCCGTTGACGGCATGCCGTGCAGCATCTGGTGCAGCAGTTGCGCGGCGGTGCGGCCCATGGTTTCGGTGCCCTGGATGACCGAGCTCAACGGGACTCGGGTCAGGCTGCGTGTCAGGGGGTCGTTGTCGATGCCAATCAACGCCACCTGCTCCGGCACGGCAATTCCTGCAGTCAGGCAAGCTTGCAGCAACTGCCGGGCGCGGGCATCACTGACGGCGATGATGCCAATAGGTTTGGGCAGTTTTTGCAGCCAGGCAATCAGTTGTTCCACAGCGCTATCCCAGAGCGGTGCGCTGGTGCCCATTCCGCGATAGACCTCGGCATGCAAGCCGTCACGTTGCATCAGTCGTCGAAAGGATTTTTCACGTTCCTGAGCCCAACGATTAGCCTGCGCTTCAGGCAGGCTAAAGCAGGCAAAACGTTGCAGCCCCGCCTCAATCAAGTGTTCGTAAGCCAGCGTGATCAGCGCGTTATTATCGGTAGCGACATACGGAATCCCTTTCGGATAGGCCCCCTCATCCTGATAAGAACCCCCCACCGCCACCACCGGCAACTTGATGTCGGCCAACGCCTCGCCAATCAGTGGGTCGTCGAAATCGGCAATGATCCCATCGCCTTGCCAGCGCTCGATCCCTTTTAACCGGCAGAGAAAATCCTCTTCCAGGAACAGGTCCCAGGACGCGCGGGTGCTGCTCAGGTAGTTACCGATGCCGCTGATGATGCCGCGGTCATAGATCTTGCTCCCGTTGAACAACAGTGCGATGCGATGAACAGGCGGTACTGTTTTCATTGTTTTCAGGCTTGTTCCGAAGCCCCTTGTCACGGAGGCGATTTACGCAGACTAGGCGCGCGGACGACAAATCTCAATACGCAAAATCGCACCCTGTGTTGGTGATTTTCATAATCAGCAGGCACGGAGCCGTTGTTAGTATCCAGACACCGCCAAAAACAACAAGGACATTGCCAATGCTGTACTTCCCCGATGTCGACCACATTCGCTATGAAGGTCCTGCCAGCGATTCCCCCCTCGCCTTCCGCCACTATGACGCCGACAAAATCATCCTCGGCAAACCCATGCGCGAACACCTGCGCATGGCCGCCTGTTATTGGCACACCTTCGTCTGGCCGGGTTCTGATGTGTTCGGTGCAGGTACTTTCAAGCGCCCGTGGCAACGCACTGGCGACCCGATGGAACTGGCCATCGGCAAGGCGCAAGCCGCGTTCGAGTTCTTCTCCAAACTGGGTATCGACTATTACTGCTTCCACGACACGGATGTCGCCCCTGAAGGTAATTCGCTGAAGGAGTACCGTAACCACTTCGCGCAAATGATTGATCACCTTGAGCAGCATCAGGAAGAAAGCGGTATCAAGCTGCTGTGGGGCACCGCCAACTGCTTCAGCAATCCACGCTTTGCCGCAGGCGCCGCCAGCAATCCAGACCCCGAAGTGTTCGCCTACGCCGCCGCACAAGTGTTCAGCGCCATGAACGCTACTCAACGTCTGAAAGGGTCCAACTACGTGTTGTGGGGCGGTCGCGAAGGCTACGAAACCCTGCTCAACACCGACTTGAAACAAGAGCGCGAACAACTGGGCCGCTTCATGCGCATGGTGGTCGAGCACAAGCACAAGATCGGTTTCAAAGGCGACCTGCTGATCGAACCCAAACCGCAGGAACCGACCAAGCACCAATACGATTACGACAGCGCCACCGTATTTGGTTTTCTCCAGCAGTTCGGCCTGGAAAAGGAGATCAAGGTCAACATCGAGGCCAACCACGCGACCCTGGCCGGGCATAGCTTTCATCACGAGATCGCAACAGCCGTCTCGCTGGGGATTTTCGGCAGCATCGACGCCAATCGCGGTGATCCGCAAAACGGCTGGACACCGATCAGTTCCCCAACAGCGTCGAAGAAATGACCCTGGCCACCTATGAAATTCTCAAGGCCGGCGGGTTCAAGAATGGCGGATTCAACTTCGACTCCAAGGTTCGCCGTCAGAGCCTCAATGAGATGGATCTGTTCCATGGCCACGTTGGCGCAATGGACGTCCTCGCCCTGTCCCTGGAGCGGGCAGCCGCCATGGTGCAGAACGATCAGCTTCAGCAGCTCAAGGATCAGCGCTACGCCGGCTGGCAGCAGCCGTTTGGGCAGGCGGTGCTGACGGGTGAGTTCAACCTCCAGTCATTGGCCGAACACGCATTCGCCAACGAACTCAATCCACAAGCCGTCAGCGGCAGGCAGGAGATGCTCGAAAACGTCGTCAACCGGTTTATCTATCGCTGATCGCCAACGAAGTCCGCAGACGCAATAACGCTGTGACATTTGCACGACAAATCTGTGTCCGCAGCGTCTGCCGATTCTCTAGAGTTCTACCAGCCCGATACTCATCGTCAGGCAGTGTCTTTCAAACAACAATAAAAGGACGCACCACCATGAAGAAAGTACAACGCGCGCTATTGGCTGGCGCACTGGCTCTGCTGTCACTGCCGGTGATGGCCGACGCTGCCCACCCGAAAATCGGTTTCTCCATTGATGATCTGCGGCTGGAGCGCTGGTCACGTGACCGCGATTACTTCGTTGCGGCAGCGGAGAAAATGGACGCCAAGGTCTTCGTACAGTCGGCCGATGCCAATGAGCAAAAACAGATTTCGCAAATCGAAAACCTCATTTCCCGTGGCGTCGATGTGATCGTCATCGTCCCGTTCAACGCTACAGTGCTGACCAACGCAGTGGCAGAAGCGAAGAAGGCCGGAATCAAGGTCGTGTCCTATGATCGTCTGATTCTCAACGCCGATATTGACGCCTACATTTCCTTCGATAACGAAAAAGTCGGCGAGATGCAGGCCAGCGGCGTGCTGAAAGCAGCGCCCAAGGGCAATTACTTTCTGCTCGGCGGTGCGCCCACCGACAACAATGCAAAAGTCCTGCGCGAAGGTCAGATGAAAGTGCTGCAACCGGCCATCGACAAGGGTGATATCAAGATCGTCGGTCAACAGTGGGTAAAGGAATGGAACCCTACCGAAGCGCTGAGCATTGTTGAAAACGCCTTGACCCGCAACGCCAACAAAATCGACGGCATTGTCGCCTCCAACGACGCCACGGCAGGCGGCGCCATCCAGGCACTGGCGGCTCAGCAACTGGCCGGCAAGGTGCCGATTTCGGGGCAGGACGCGGACCTCGCAGCAGTCAAGCGAGTGATCGCCGGCACTCAAACCATGACCGTGTACAAACCGCTGAAACTCATCGCCTCCGAAGCCGCCAAGCTCTCGGTGCAACTGGCGCGTAACGAGAAACCCGCCTACAGCTCGCAGTACGACAACGGCAGCAAAAAAGTCGACACCATCCTGCTCACTCCGACTCCATTGACCAAGGACAACATCGACCTGCTGGAACAGGACGGGTTTTATACCAAGGCGCAGATTGCCGGACAGTGATCAGCGGCGCGTAACGTCTCAACGGCCCACTGCAGGAGCGATAGGGGCGCCCTCTCGCTCCTGCAGTAGAAGCCTCATACCTGCCGCTTGTGAGTCTTGAACATGTCCGACTATCTGCTGCAAATGAACGGTATCGTCAAAACCTTCGGCGGTGTCAAAGCGCTCAATGGCATCGACATCAAAGTCAGGTCGGGCGAGTGCGTCGGGCTGTGCGGCGAGAACGGCGCCGGCAAGTCCACGCTGATGAAGATCCTTTCCGCGGTGTACCCCCATGGCACCTGGGACGGCGAAATCCTCTGGGACGGTCAACCACTCAAGGCGCAATCGATCAGTGAAACGGAAGCCGCCGGTATCGTCATCATTCACCAGGAACTGACGCTGGTTCCCGACCTGTCCGTGGCCGAAAACATATTCATGGGCCATGAACTGACGCTGCCCGGTGGACGCATGAATTACCCGGCAATGATCCACCGTGCCGAAGCCCTGATGCGTGAACTGAAAGTGCCGGACATGAATGTATCGCTGCCGGTTTCGCAGTACGGCGGCGGCTATCAGCAACTGGTGGAAATCGCCAAGGCGCTGAACAAGCAAGCACGCCTGCTGATCCTCGACGAACCTTCATCGGCCCTGACCCGTTCGGAAATCGAGGTGTTGCTGGACATCATCCGCGACCTTAAGGCCAAGGGTGTTGCCTGCGTCTACATCTCCCACAAGCTCGATGAAGTCGCCGCCGTGTGCGACACCATCTCGGTGATCCGTGACGGCAAACACATCGCCACGACCGCCATGGCGGACATGGACATTCCACAGATCATCACTCAGATGGTCGGACGGGAGATGAGCAACCTCTACCCCACCGAGCCACACGACATTGGCGAAGTAATTTTCGAGGCCCGCCACATCACCTGCTACGACGTCGATAGCCCGAAACGCAAACGGGTCGACGATATTTCATTCGTGCTCAAACGCGGGGAAATCCTCGGCATCGCCGGGCTGGTCGGTGCGGGCCGCACTGAACTGGTGACAGCGCTGTTCGGCGCTTACCCCGGTCGCCATGAAGGTGAGGTCTGGCTCGACGGCCAGCTCATCGACACCCGCACGCCGCTCAAGTCAATCCGTGCCGGACTGTGCCTGGTGCCCGAGGACCGCAAACGCCAGGGCATCATTCCAGACCTGGGAGTCGGCCAGAACATCACCCTGGCTGTGCTGGACAGTTATTCGAAACTGACCCGCATCAATGCCGAAGCCGAACTGGGCTGCATCGATCGAGAAATTTCGCGCCTGCACCTCAAGACCGCGAGCCCGTTCCTGCCGATAACCAGTCTGTCTGGCGGCAATCAACAAAAAGCAGTACTGGCGAAGATGCTGCTGACCAAACCCCGGGTCCTGATTCTCGATGAGCCCACCCGAGGTGTGGATGTCGGCGCCAAGTACGAGATCTACAAGTTGATGGGGGCGCTGGCGGCAGAAGGCGTGTCGATCATCATGGTGTCTTCGGAACTGGCCGAAGTGCTCGGCGTTTCCGACCGCGTACTGGTGATCGGTGAAGGCCAGTTGCGTGGTGACTTCATCAACCATCAACTCACTCAGGAACAGGTGCTCGCCGCCGCACTCAGCCAGCCTGATCGCCACAATAATAATGATCGGAAATCCGCGTAAATGAATCAGGTCAAACAACTCTTCACCCGCTACAAGATGCTCGCGCTGGTGTTTGCCGTAGCGTTTATCTG
>Ga0157371_10001130_pt1 | contig 28759 bp, 25 predicted proteins | sample C45metaG_FD_113462 | JGI IMG/M metagenome (GOLD analysis project Ga0157371, IMG submission 113462) | Corn rhizosphere microbial communities from Kellogg Biological Station, Michigan, USA - C4-5 metaG | ecosystem: Host-associated > Plants > Roots > Rhizosphere > Soil | place: USA: Michigan... | reverse complement strand
TCTTATCAGCACCAATGGCTTGTTTTATTTTAGCAAAAGAAGTATTTAGTAATGATTCAAATCCTTCAATAGAACCGGAAGAATGGTCAATCACCTTGCTTTGCATGCCAATCAGTTTTTTTAACAACCCTTCATTTTCTCCCGCATCAAAATGTTTTAATAATCTCAGAATCTCCTCTGGTGTACATTGATTGTCCAGGTATTTTTGAAATAAACTTTCTATATTTTTAGACCCTTCCAAAATGATTCTTTAGAGCTAATACGGATGAAAAGTGATTTTCATCTGCTTGAATAAAAACTTTTTTTTAAAGTAACCGCGGACAGAATATTGAAGAGGAACTTACAATAGCAGAAAAAGGAAAATCATGCTAAGCTCAGCAAAATACCACTGCTTCAGATCTTCACGAATGGTTTTGGTCGCCTTTACAATATGGTCATTGATGGTGGATTCGGAGATATTAAGAAGGGTGCTCACCTCATCATAGGAACGTTCTTCTATCTTTATTAACTGAAAAACCAGGCGCCGCTTTGGAGGCAATAAATTAATAGCCTCCTGTAATATCTGTTCATTTTCTTTTGTAAGCAAATTCTCCTCTACGTGTTGATATTTTCCACACGCGCTTTTTATTATTGCCGCCTGCAGCTTCTTATCACGCGCAGCTTTCCGAAAAAAATCGTAGACACTATTTTCAGCAATACGAAATAGGTAGGAACGAAAAGACTGGTTTGGATCTATATTCATTCGATTATCCCACAGCTTTATAAATGTATCCTGCAAAAGTTCAGCAGCATATAAATCTGATTTTACAAGTTTAATAAGAAAACCCAGTAACCGGCTGCTGTATAACTGATATATTTGCTCAAAAGCCCTGGTGTCACCATCCTTTAGACGAATAACCAAATCCTTTTCATTTAAAGTGAAGACATGCACAATGAAGACAGTTTAATTTTTTTCGCAAATAAATTTAGGGTTATTTCCTGGACAATTTTTCATGCAAACGGTTGTGTAAATTTTAAAACTGGTGCAATAAATCCGGAAATAAGCTATTGAGGTCATTGGAACATCTTTATTTGCCAGATTCCCATTAAACCATTGAAAAGTCATAAATCCCATTGCTGAATTAAACAAATATTAGCAATTTCCTTGTGGATTACTTGAATTGTTTTTTGTGCTGATAAATTAATAGTGATTAATTTTTTACATCGTTTTTTTGTAAATTGCACTTACACTGCTTTTTATGGAAAATAAAATAGCCACACTTAAAGAAATTGCCGAACGTTTGAACTTTTCTGTTTCAACCGTATCAAGGGCATTGCATAATCACCCGAGTATAGGTTTGCGAACAACTGCGCAGGTTCATAAACTGGCAAAAGAATTAAACTACGAGCCTAATCAAACAGCACTTTTATTCAAGCAACAAAAGACAAAAACGATTGGGGTTATTCTTCCGAATCTGAAAGAAGAATTTTTTTCCCAGGCTATTAATGGAATTGAAGATATCGCCAAGCATAATAAATACAGTGTGCTCATTGGGCAGTCGCATGATGACGTAGAACAGGAAAAACAGATTATCAATACGATGAAAAATCAGCGTGTTGACGGATTGATCGTTTCTATTTCAAAATACACTCACGATTATGATCACCTCGTGAAAATGGGACGCTATAATATTCCCATTGTATTTTTCGACAGGGTTCCTGATCTTCCGGATGTACATAAAGTTTCTTCGGATATTATTTCCGGTACTAAACAGGCTATTGAATTTTTGATTAAAAACGGTCATAAAAGAATTGGAGTAGTTAATGGCCCGGAAGAAATGAAATCATGCATGGAAAGAACGGGTGCTTACATGGATGTGCTAAAAAAGAAAAGAATAAAAATTGATCTTTCACTGGTTGTTTCCACAGACCTGACGCAGGAAAAAACGTACGCAGCGATGGATCAGTTGCTTAACTTAAAGCAACGTCCAACAGCCATTATAACGATCAACGATTATGTGGCGCTCGATGCGATCCAGTTTGCCCGAAAAGCAAAACTCAGAATCAATAAAGACATTTGTTTTGTCAGCTATGCCAACCTGCCAATCACCAGTTATCTTGAATATCCACCTCTGGCCTCCGTGGAACAATTTCCTTACCAACAGGCAAAAAAAGCGACTGAGATTTTATTCGATCTTTTTGAAAAACAAAAGAATCCTCCTGCAGAAATTCATTATAATACTATTGTTATTGAGGGGCAGTTGGTGGTGAATAAAAAGTGATGGGATCAGTAAATTTAAAGAATGTCACATCCCCTCATTTTTGTTCTCATTATCAGTTTTATTGCTTCCCTTGTAAGATCTACTTTCGGCTTTGGTGAATCTTTGATTGGGGTTCCGTTTTTCATTCTTTTTTTACCGGTCGGAATTGCGGTACCACTATCTGTACTGCTGTCCGTCTTTATCGCACTGGTCGTCATCATTCAGGATCACAGCAAAGTTCATTTTAAAAGTGCCAAATGGCTAATCATATATGCGGTTCCCGGAATCCCTGTCGGAATATTACTCCTTGTATATGGAAGCGAATTATTAGTAAAAACCGGTCTTGGCATATTGATTATTTTTTACTCACTTTATTCCCTTTTTGCTAAAGCCCGCCGGAAGCTTAAAGAAGACAACATGTGGTGGCTTTTTATCTGTGGCTTCTTATCAGGAATTTTTGGCGGAGCATACGGTTTAAACGGGCCGCCGTTGGTAGTTTATGGCAATATGAGGCAATGGAGTGCAAAACATTTCAGGGCCACCTTGCAGGCTTATTTTTTGCCGGCCAGTCTTATAGCTGTGGCAGGTTATTATTCAAAAGGACTGATGAATGCCGAAGTGATCCATTACTTTTTAATTTCACTAACCACGTCCGTTCCGGCTATTTTTTTAGGAAGATATTTAAATCAACGGTTAAAGAACGGCTCTTTTTTTAAATATATTTATTACGCGCTTTTAGTCCTGGGGCTCATTCTCATCCTCAATGCCTTTACTGCCTAAACAACCAAGGCACTTAGAAGTTCAAACTGCTTTCATTTATTTCAAAATCGAATCTTCCCTTTTTAATAAAAACTGAATCACCGATGTTACCATCAAACAGGCCGGATAACTGAATATACTTTTGATCCGACAGTATCGCTTCAGTAACTGAAACAAAATAGAGTGTAGCCGTGCCGGTAATCATTTTTCCTGTACTGTCCTCCAGAGTAACCGCTTCCGAATTTAAAAATCGTTGCCGGTTAAAAGCAAGAAGACTGGTCTTATTGAAAGATTGAGGGACCGGCATTGTGAATGAAATGTTTCGGTATGCAGGTTGGATAAATACCGGATCATTCGGATAAAGCTGCCACTTGAACTGTAAGGTATCAATTGTGCTGCCGGTAGAATCCTTCTGCAAAAGCGGATAATATGAGCCTGTATTCCTATACGGCCTTTCGTTTATATAAGTTGAAGCCACATTGTAACCTCTCGAAGTAAACCTGCTTAAACCCTGGTCGTCAGGATCAGGATAAAAATTAGAGAACTGGCATTTGGTGGTTAAAAAAACCAACGGTATTAAAAAAAGGCGGAAATTTTTAAAATAGTTCATTGCTAAAATTTCTATGGTTTTTTAATTCACTTTTTATTGTAAAAAAGTTTATATCCAAAAGTAAGCTGTAAAGCTGCCGTTTTATTGTAAGATAAGGTGTAATGGTCAGGGTGGATTGCTGAAGATGGGCTTTGTATCCGAAGCATCACAAACATATCCTGCCTTCTCCTGTGAAAATTATAAACACCTGCACCGGAAAAATACAGCCCCGACAGGTTTTCACCTACATCCGGATTCAATACTTCATAATTCACTTTATCATAATTTTTATAAATAACCCGGAATGTATCACTACAAATTCCAATAGAGAGATTTAGTGTAAAACGGTTATTCTTTTTATTCGTGTATAATACAATCGCTCCTCCGGTTCCGATAGAAAAAGTGTTTACGTTTATAGCCTTAGTTAGTGATACGTGTTCAGGTAATTGAGCACTTGTAGTATAAGCAACTGAATTAGCAAACCTGTCAAATCCAATCCCCTGCGTTGCTTCTATGAAAAAGGCTGAGTGTTTAAAAGGTTCCCAGCGCAATGAGACCGGAATGGAATAGAATGGCCTTTCATTATTAAGGTCAGCTGATATTCCTGTGGAAAGTGCTAAAAGAGATTGCGCATTTGTTTGGAAAGCAAATAAGGAAATAAAAAAATAAACAGGAATAAAACGTTTCATAAGCGGGTTAGATGATAACCGAAATTATTAAGAAAATGTGGGTAATGCAAAAAGTAATCAACCACCTTGATTGTTGGGGTGCTTTTGTAATAACGAAGAAAAACAGACATCCGACTCACTTTCTTCATTTAATATCCTCGTGTGCTGGATAGCTATGGCTAACACTTTTCAATCCGGCAATTTGAAAAATATTCGGTCGAATTTTGTTATTTTGTAAATGAGAATCTGGTCACTGCATCCAAAATATCTTGATACAAAAGGTCTGGTTGCCTTATGGAGGGAGGCGCTTTTGGCCAAAAATGTTTTAGAGGGAAAAACGAAAGGTTATAAATTCCATCCTCAGCTCAATCGGTTCAGGCAAACAAATTATCCGGTTGACATGATCAATCAATACCTGGGCGAAGTATATCTCGAAGCAGTAAACAGAAATTTCCATTTCGATAAACAAAAAATTAATTGGAGATTTAGAAAAAGTCAATTACTGGTTACAACAGGTCAAATACATCATGAAGCCGCGCACCTTTTACTTAAACTTGAAAACAGAGATTACGATAAATACATAGAACTCAAATCAAAAATAACGTTTGATAATCATCCCATTTTCAAATTGGTAGATGGGGAAATAGAAGAATGGGAAAAACGCCAAAATGTTTTGAAGAAGAGCGTCGCTAACAAAAAATAAGACCGCATATTTTAATTGAGCCGTTGCTTTTATAAAGGATCCAAATATAAATCCTCCTCATCATTTCATTTACTCCCAACATTTGGAATTAGCACAATAGTTGAGGCATATTGGCATTGTATTTTTAACTTAGCAGGAAAAATTTATTAATATGGAAGCAGTAAAGTCAACAGCAGAAGGAGCCATAAACCAGGCAACAAAAGAAGTAAAAGCATTTGGGACGCAAGCCGCAGATGCGTCTTTAGAACAGTTAAATATCAATCGTCGAAACCCGACGCCACATGATGTGGAGATTGAAATATTGTATTGTGGTGTTTGTCACTCCGACCTTCACACGGCCAGAAATGAATGGCACAGTACGGTCTACCCATGTGTTCCCGGTCATGAAATCGTTGGTAAAGTGAGGAGTGTTGGCGATCATGTTACCAAATTCAAAGTCGGTGATCTTGCCGCAGTTGGCTGCATGGTGGATAGTTGCCGCGAATGCCGGTATTGTAAAGAAGGTTTAGAGCAATTTTGCGAAAACGGAAATATCGGAACGTATAATTCGCCCGACAAACATCTTGGCACCAGAACTTATGGCGGTTATTCAGAAAGCATTGTTGTGGATGAAGCTTATGTTTTGCGGGTACCCGAAAATCTGGATCTGGCAGCGACGGCGCCATTGTTATGCGCAGGCATCACTACTTATTCGCCACTGAAGCATTGGAAGGCCGGTCCCGGTAAAAAAGTAGGTGTTGTTGGCATCGGGGGTTTGGGCCACATGGCGGTTAAAATCGCCAAAGCAATGGGTGCAGAAGTGATTGTGTTTACTACTTCGCCTTCCAAAGTGGAAGATGCCAAACGGTTGGGAGCCGATGAGGTTGTGCTGTCAAAAGACAAAGAACAAATGAAAGAATATGCAGGCAAACTTGATTTTGTATTGGATGCCGTTTCCGCAAAGCATGACATCAATGCTTATCTGAAGCTGTTAGGGGTAGATGGTACATTAACGTTGGTTGGAGCGCCTGAACTGCCTCTTCCGGTGGCGGCATTTAGTCTCATCCCCTACAGGAGAAACTTTGCAGGCTCACTGATTGGCGGCATCGCTGAAACACAGGAAATGCTTGACTTCTGCGGTAAACATAATATCGTTGCAGATATAGAAATGATCAACATCGATCAGATCAACGAAGCGTATGAACGTTTGCTGAAAGGCGATGTGAAATATCGTTTCGTTATCGATATGGCCTCTTTAAAAAAATAGAGATTTCCGGATGGTAAAGAGTTGACACCTTTTTGAAAGTATCAACTCTTTCCTCCAATCTTCAGGGCTATTTTTTATACTGGTAAAAAATAGAATGATCAACAGCTAAATAAATGGTCAGGTCATACAGAGATCACAATAATCTGGCTCATAATCACATTGAACCTGTAATCCTAATCCATTCCCCCTTTTCTTGTCGGCTCTTTCTGTGCCGGCCATTCTCCCGGTTCGCCTGTTCTCGGGTTGACAGACAATACCGCTTTTACTCTTGATGTGGTAGCCTCATCCTCACTCGCCATATATGCCATGATTGCGGTAATAATTACATTGGCTTTTAAATCATCAAATACAATCTTATCATAGGTGTCCCTGTTCGTATGCCAGGTATAAATTCCATAAGACCAGCCCAGCGAGCTCAAACTGAAAGCAGGAGCGCCGGCAGCTACAAAAGAAGCAAAGTCGGATCCTCCACCACCGGGATAACCGGGAAATGTGGTTTTCAAATCTGTCCTGAAACTATCAGGGACGGCAGAAAGCCAGCGGCCGATGTAGTCATAGGAATTCAGAAATCCCTGTCCGGAAATTTCCGCAATGCGGCCGGTTCCATTATCCTGGTTGAAAAGCGCCTGAACATTCTTTACAATTTCAGGATGATCTTCTACGAACGCTCTTGAACCGTTTAGCCCTTGTTCTTCGCTGGACCAATGACCAACCAAAATGGTTCTTTTGGGATTAGGATAAATCTTCTTTAATATTCTCATAGCTTCCATCATAGTGATCGTACCGGTACCATTATCAGTAGCTCCGGTTCCTCCATCCCATGAATCAAAATGCGCGGAAAGAATCACATACTCATCCGGCTTTTCAGTTCCCTTTATTTCCGCTATCGTATTAAAAGTGGGCTGAACCCCCGTTTCTTTAGAATCTGCGCGGACACTTATTTTCGGCGCCGGACCTGTTTCGGCAAGACGGTAAAGCAGCCCATAATCTTCCAGTGAAATATCAACTGTGGGAATTTTTTTGGTATAGGCACCAAAAATTTTGTCCACACCAAAACCTCTGGACCAGTTGTTTCCAACAATACCAACGGCTCCGGCAGCCTCTAATGCACCTGGTAAAGTGCGTGTAGTATACCCGGTTTTTCTGATGCGGTTGCGCCATTCTCCGGTTTCCTTTTCTCTTTCTTCTTTCATTTTCTGTACAGATGTTTTGGTGCCAAACTCTTCCCAATTTTCATCAGGCCGTCCTGTAGGCTGCTTCATAGAAACCAGTACAAATTTTCCTTTCACTGCCGGCAACCATTTTCGAAAAGCGACGGAATCGGCAACATCAGGAAGAATGATGACTTCGCCGGTTACGGTTTTCTCTTTGGTGGATGGGCTCCAGGCAAGTTGGGTTCCTTCAAGAGATTTTACCCACGGAGCAATCATATCAATGTGCGTAATTCCTCTTTCCCATCCGCGCCATTCGCCCCACTTTTCATTGTGAGCCGGTATATTCCAGCTTTTATATTTTGATTCCGCCCAGTCGTTCGCCTGTTTCATTTTCGGACTTCCAATTAATCTCGGCCCAATACCATCCATTAATTCATGGGCCAACGTTTGCAATTGCGAGTGATTCATCTCTTCCTCAACAATGGACTTGATGATGGTCGGATCTTTTTGCTGGGCAGATGAAATGTGTACCAAAAGCAAAAAAACGACAAAAGCCGCCAGTTTTAATTTTTTCATGATGTAAGTAAAATTTTGGTTTGAATTTTAAAGGGCAAAATAACCAATTTAATGATGATGAAAAAAGCTGAGAGTTTTATTTCAGCCCTGCCGCTTTGAAAAAAGCCGGTATAGACAGGGTAAAAGTTTATCAGATCTTCTCGCGTGAGTCTACTCCTTGAAAACTTCCCTTCCGCAATTCAAACAACCGTTTGCGTTTTAATATTTAATTTCACTTCCCTAAGTTTGACAGATAAACCCAAACAATGACACCAAAGGATGAAGTTCTTTCCGCCTATGATTTAGCAATAAATGATGTAGAGATAGAACGAATAAACAATGGCCTGATCAACTCCACCTGGCTTATCAAAGATTCACGCAATCATTTTATTCTTCAAAAGGTAAATAACAGTATTTTTAAAAACCCAGAGGCAATTGCCTCCAATGTTCGCCTGATTGCTGATTACCTCCGGCAGCATGATCCCTCTTATCTTTTTGTGTCTCCTTTAAAGACCAGGCGGGATGAAGAAATGCTTGAAATACCGGGCTATGGCTATTTCCGGCTTTCTCCTTTTATCAAAAATTCGCATACTATCAACACCGTAGAAGAACCTCAGCAGGCTTTTGAAGCAGCCAAAAAGTTTGGTGAATTCACCAAATTATTAGCAGGTTTCCCCGTTGAGAAATTGCAGATTACGTTACCGGATTTCCATAATCTTTCCCTGCGCTACCAACAATTTTGCGAAGCATTAAAAAGAGGAAATACTGCACGTTTAAATGAATCTAAAGAACTGATCCAATTTATAGAATCTCATAAGAATATTGTCGACACCTATGAAAATATTCTACACAATCCTGCTTTTAAATTGCGCGTCACACACCATGACACCAAAATCAGCAATGTTTTATTCAATGAAGAAAACAAAGGTTTATGTGTGATTGACCTCGACACTGTAATGCCCGGATATTTCATCAGTGATGTGGGCGATATGATGCGCACCTATCTTTCGCCGGTAAATGAAGAAGAAAAAGATTTTTCAAAAATTGAGATCAGGGAAGAATACTTTAAATCAATCTGGGATGGGTATATCAGCCAGATGAAAGATGAATTAAATGAAGAAGAAAAGCGCCATTTCATTTATGGCGGCAAATTTATGATCTACATGCAGGCGCTGCGCTTTCTCACTGATCATCTTGAAAATGATATTTATTATGGGGCAAAATATGAAGGGCAAAATTTTGTAAGAGCCGGCAATCAAATCACTTTGCTTAACAAACTGATCGAAAAAGAAGCTTCCCTGGAAAACAGTATCAAAGCATGATCCTCCAATTTCACTTTTATTCTTAACATAAGTTTTTTTCAAACAAATCTTCATTTGTAATTCTACCTTTATGCAATAGTTAAACCGCCTCATGAAAGGTTTACATTGTTTGATATTTTTACTCCTTTTCACAGGTCACTTCAGCCTTGCGCAGGAAATTTGTGACAATGGCAAAGATGACGATGGCAACGGCCTTACCGATTTGCAGGACCCGGATTGCCAGTGCCATTTTAATGTTGACGGTAATTTATTGCAGAATGGCTCATTTGAATCGTACAACAACTGCCCCACAAATTATTCGTACCAGGGTGATTACAACATTGCGAATTTTTGGCAATATGGAACTTACACGGGCATTAACCTGGCTGATTATTACCACAATTTCAATTGTTCCCGTGATTCTGCACAGGTAATGATCCTGATTCCTCCTGCCCTTCCCTTGCCGGATGGGAATGCCTTTATGTCGATCAGGCAATATGTTTATCGCCAGTCTTCCCCTTCGGAAAAAGATATTGCAAAAGTGTATATCAGCCAATGCCTCCAATCGCCTTTGAAGCCGGGTGAGGAATATACCCTTAGCTTTAGTGCGGGAAGATTTAGATCAAGTGATGATCATGAATTTAAATTTAAATCTGTTCCTTTCTCTGTGGCGATATTCGGTCACACCGATTGTAATGCAGTCCCTTTTGGCCCTGTAGGCGCTGTCAGTAACGGCTGCCCCGCTAATTTTTCCGGATGGATATTACTTGGAAAAATAAGCGTAAGGAGCAAAGGAAATTGGGTGCAAAACAAGATCAGTTTTAGCGTTCCTTACAACATCAATGTTATTGAAATTGGCCCCGATTGTTCCCTTTTCGATCCGTCCAGAGACCTCGCCGACAGTACCACTTTTTTAGACGATTACATTTACTACCTCGATGATTTGCATCTTTTACCCACAAAGGACTTTCACTTTCCATCGATTCAAAATCAAAATGGAAACCCATGCAGTCAGGATTCGGTATTAAATGCTCCGGTTGTTCCAGGTGCTGTTTATCAATGGTACAAAGACAGTGTGGCTATTATTGGAGCGACAGAAATGAAATATCATTTACCAGAAAACAACTTCCAGGGATATTATAATGTGCGGATCAGTACCGGAGAAACGTGTGAAATTTCAGAACCTTTTGCAGCCGGTCTTGATCCGTTATCATCATTGCAAATCCCGGCAGACACAACTTTATGTGATTCAGATTCGCTATTGCTGGCTCCTTCCATCGACGGCATCAGTTACCTGGTAAACGGAACACAAAGCCCCACAGTTACCATTATGAAGGAAGGAACTTATACGATTGTCGCCTCCTCCAAAAATGGTTGCATCAAAACCTTCAACATTAATGTCCGTGGTCAGAATTGCAGCATCCTTATGCCCAATGCTTTTACGCCAAATGCAAATGGCAAAAACGATGTTTTCCAAATACCGTTACAGGCTAAAATCATTTTAAAAGAATTTTCTATCTATAATCGCTGGGGAAATAAAGTTTTTACTACAACCGACCGGAACCTTGGATGGGATGGAACATTCAAAGGTACCGCCAGTTTATCTGACACGTATATTTACATCATTAAAGGAGTAGCTAATAATAAAAATGTTGAGTTGAAAGGAATTGTCACTCTGATCCGGTAAGCAATGTCTTTTTATAGTTATTTTCAGGCTTTCGAAAGATTAACCTTAAATTACCACCAGATATTCTTATTATTTCTCCCGTATCTCTTTGAGCTAATTTTATTATTAATACATTTGCAAAATGAAAAATGTTGATAACATGGAATACAATACAACCCGTAATCACCTCGCTATCCGGGAATACGGACGTCACATACAAAAAATGGCGGAATACGTGTTGGGAATTGAGGATCGTGAAAAACGCCAAAAAAATGCAAATGCACTCATAGAATTAATGGGTTTTTTAAATCCGCAGCTAAAAAACGTGGAAGATTTCCGTCATAAATTATGGGATCATTTGTTTTTGATCACCGATTTTAAACTTGATGTGGAAAGTCCCTACCCCATCCCAACCCGCGAAACACTTCGGCCAACTCCTGATCCTCTTCCTTATCCAAAAAGATATCCTAAATACAATCATTTGGGGAAAAATATCGAAATAATAATTGACAAGGCATTGAAAGAAGAAGATGCTGATAAACGCCAGGGATTTGCCAATTCAATTGCTTATTATATGAAGCTGACTTACAGCAACTGGCATAAAGAACTGGTTCATGATGATAATATTCAGACCGAATTATCGGCCATTACTAAAGGAGAATTGGAATTCAATACCCGCCCTTTTATAAAACACCGCGTTGAAAATATTCGTGAAGAATTTGGTGGCAGTGGCAAATACCGTAAGAATTTCGGACAAAGAAACAACCGTAATAACCAGGGTGGCCGCGACAACCGCAATAACAGAAAATTTGCAAAGAAAAGATATTGATTCTTAGATTTTTCATGTGCTTTTACCAAAGATTTTTTCATAAAATCAACGATCAATAATCTTTAAGAAGAAATAATCAAATAAGTTTGCAGCCCTGGCATTTAATAATTGCCGGGGTTTTATTTTTAAATTATAGAATCATTTCTATGGGTTCTTTCCTGGTAACCGGCGGCAAAAAACTGAAAGGTGAAATTACACCACAGGGTGCAAAAAATGAAGCGCTGCAGGTGATCTCAGCCGTTTTATTAACGGAAGAAAAAGTGATCATTCACAATATTCCCAACATCATTGACGTCAATTTGCAGATCGAATTATTGGAAGGATTGGGTGTTTCTGTTGAAAGGATCAATAGCAATTCCTGCGCTTTCCGGGCCGATAAAGTAGACCCGGGTTATTTGTCTTCGCCTTTATTTCAAAATAAAACCGGCCGTTTACGCGGCAGCGTAATGCTTGCCGGACCAATGCTTGCACGTTTTAAAAAGGCTTATATCCCAAAACCTGGCGGCGACAAAATTGGCCGCCGAAGATTAGATACTCACATCATTGGTTTCAAAAAATTGGGTGCGGGGTTTGATTATGACACCGATGAATCTTTCTTTTTGCTGCAAACTGCGGGGTTAAAAGGAACATATATTTTAATGGATGAGCCAAGTGTTACCGGCACCGCAAACCTGGTAATGGCGGCAGTTCTGGCCGAAGGGACCACGACCATTTATAACGCAGCCTGCGAGCCTTACATACAGCAGCTATGCAAAATGCTCAATAAGATGGGCGCAAAGATCTCCGGCATTTCAAGCAATATGCTTTCGATTGAAGGAGTCGAAAAATTGTACGGAACAACCCATACCATTCTTCCTGATATGATTGAAGTAGGTTCTTTTATAGGTCTGGCTGCCATGACCCAAAGTGATTTGGTGATTAAAAATGCAGGACTCCCGCATCTCGGCGTTATTCCTGAAAGATTTCAGCAATTGGGAATTAAAATGAATTTTTCCGGCGATGACATTCATATTCCGGAGCAGGAAAATTATGAGATTGAAACATTTTTAGACAGTTCGATGCTTACCATTTCAGATCATCCGTGGCCCGGCCTTACACCCGATTTATTAAGCATTATTTTGGTAATTGCAACCCAGGCAAAAGGCAGTGTTTTAATTCATCAGAAAATGTTTGAGAGCAGGCTGTTTTTTGTTGACAAAATAATTGAAATGGGAGCCCGGGTGGTTTTGTGTGATCCGCACAGGGCTGTAGTTGTAGGGCTTGACAGAAAAACTCCGCTGCGTGGAATTTCTATGAGCAGCCCGGATATCAGAGCAGGAGTTGCCTTGTTGATTGCAGCCCTCAGCGCTGAAGGAAAAAGTGTGATTCAAAATATCGAACAAATAGATCGCGGCTATCAGAACATTGATGGACGATTGACAAATTTGGGGGCACAGATCGAAAGGCAATAAATTCGAAAATGTGAAAATGTGAAAACAAAACAATGAGCAAACATTACAATAAAATTATCCTGATAACTGCGCCTTCAGGATCAGGAAAAACATCGATCGTAAATCATCTTCTGAAGAAATTTCCCACCCTTTCTTTTTCAGTTTCGGCCACTACGAGAAAACCCCGGAATAATGAAAAAGACGGCCAGCATTATTATTTTATTTCTGAAGAAGATTTCAGAAATAAAATTCATGACAAAGAATTTTTGGAATGGGAAATGGTTTATGAAGGAAAATATTATGGCACTTTAAAATCCGATATCGAAAGGATCTGGAAAGAAAATAAAGTGCCCGTTTTGGACATTGATGTGCAGGGCGCCATTCATGTTCAGCAACAATATCCGGTAAATACGATCGCTATTTTTATCCAGGCCCCTTCGGTAGAAGAACTGAAAAAAAGATTGAAACTCCGCGGTTCAGAAACAGATGATTCTTTACAGGCAAGAGTCAATAAATCTACTTATGAAATGACTTTTAAAAATCATTTTGAAAACATTATTGTCAATGAAAACTTTGAAAAGGCGTGTAAAGAAGTAGAAAAAATTGTTGAAGATTTTCTAAATAATTAAAAAGAATTTGTTCCTTTTCATTTAATAAATTTGTGAATGATGAGTTGGATAACTTTTATACCCATAATAATCGCATTGCTGGTAATCGGATTTTTTTCGGGCATTGAAGTGGTTTTCATTTCCGCAAACAAATTTTCCATTGAGCTTAGAAAAAAACAAGGAAAATACAGTGGCAGGATCTGGTCGCTTTTTTTGGCAAAGCCTGCAAAATTCATCGTTACAACTATTTTCATTTTCAATCTTCTGGTTGTTATCTACAGCCTTTTGTGGAGTAATTTATTGTCAGAAGTGTGGCAATATTTTTCAATAGAAAACGAGTACGTAATCCTTGCCGCCGAATCAGTTATTTTCACTTTTATCCTCTTAATTTTCCAGGCACTTTTTAATGGATTTTTTCGTGCGAAAGGAAACGATATATCAGCAAGCGGGTTCATTACTTTTTTAGTAAAATCCTTTTATTCACTCTTCTCATGGCTGTCAAAATATTTTGTCAATTTCTCTGAATGGCTTTTAAAATATATTTTCAATGTAAAGCTACAAAACAAAACAGAAGCGTTTTCCAGGATAGACATTGATCATTACATTCAACAATTAAATATGAATGATAATGATGAAAATTTAGAAATGAACAATGAAATATTTGAGAATGTATTATCACTTTCAGAAACACGCATCCGTGAATGTCTGATCCCGAGAAAAGAAATTGTTGCAGTGAATATTAACGCAACTCCTGGAGAAATTAAAGAACGTTTTATCGAAACAAAATTAAGCAAACTGGTTGTTTTTGAAGATAATATTGATAATGTGAAAGGGTATGTTCATCAGCTGGACATGTTCAAGAATCCTGACACGGTTCGCTCCGTTTTGCTTCCGATTCCCGTGATTCCCGCCAGTATGAATGCAACAGACCTCATCAGTAAATTTACCAGGGAAAGAAAAAGCATTGCATGGGTGATTGATGAATTTGGAGGCACTGCCGGAATTGTAACAATGGAAGACTTACTGGAAGAGATCTTCGGAGATATCTATGATGAGTACGATGTGCAGGAAGAACTTGTTGACAAACAAATTGCACCAAAAGAATTTCTTTTAAGTGGCCGGTTGGAACTGGATTACCTGGCGGAAAAATACAAACTCAGCTTCAGGCAGAATGAAGAAACAGAAACACTTTCAGGCTATATTATCAATCTTCATGAATCGATCCCACGTGAGAGGGACCGCATTATTATCGACGATTATCAGTTTGATATTTTGAAAGTAAGCGACACAAGAATTGAAACGGTGAAGCTAAAAGTATTGCGGTAAATGCCGATCTTTTTTTATTATTTGCTCAAAGAAATAACATGCGAATTGCAGTAAATGCCAGCTCTTTTTCCAAAGACTATTTTGACTTTTTTTTAAAATTAGCAAGCACTCATCCAAAAGAACATTTTCTTTTTATTCTTGATACTGAAAACCCGGCTTTGTCGCTTCCGCAAAATAGCATCTCCCTCATTTTAAAACGAAAATCCGGGACTGCAATTCAACAACGCATTTGGTATAGCATTAAAATACCTGCTGCATTGAAAAAAAATAAAGCGGATATTCTTATCAGCGGAAAGGTTATTTCAATGCACACAAAAATCCCGCAAGTATTGATGGTGCCTGATCTTCGCTTCATTTATCAACCTTCCTCTTCGGATAAAAAAAGTCTTCAGTTCAATAAAAAAAATACCTTGCGCTTTTTAAATAAAGCAAGCAAGGTTATTGTAACGGCTGATTTTTTTAAAAAAGAAATTATTAAACGCTTTCAGATAAATGAAGAAAAAATAAAAGTAATTTATCCCGCAGTTGATAACGGTTTTAAGAAAATTAATTTTGAAGAAAAAGAACTGATCAAAGAAAAATATGCAGCGGGGAATGAATATTTTATTTACAAAGGAACCATCAGCCCGCAACAAAACCTCCTGAACCTATTGAAAGCATTTTCTTTTTTTAAGAAAAGACAAAAGAGTACCATGCAATTGCTGGTAGTTGGAAATTATGGAATTAATTCAGCAGAATTTTTAGAATCACTAAGACTTTTCAGATTTAAAAATGAAGTAAAAGTTTTAGCGGAATTAACGGAGAAGGAAATACAAAAAGCTGTCGCAGCAGCTTATGCAATGGTATATGTTCCTGTTTATGACGATAACCCAGCTTCTGTTTTGGAGGCGATGAATTGCCACGTTCCACTCGTAATTTCTTCGATAGACAATTTAAAAGAATATTGCGGTGATGCAGCCTTATTTTCTGATCCTCAGAATCACAAAGACATCGCTGAAAAATTGATGATGATTTTTAAAGATGAAAAACTGAGAAAAGAGTTGATTGAAAAGGAAGCCATTCAATTGAAGCAAATTGCAGGCAATCAAAAGGATTCAGATTTTTTCAATCTCATTAAAGATGTTCAAAAAAATATCTCTTCAAATGAAGAGATATAAGAGCACATAAATTTTGCTTTTTTAAAACTTCGCTCCTTCTCCCGCCTTCGGGATTGATTGTTTTATAAATTCACGGAGCTGTTCGTTTGCTGTCGCACGGTCATCTTTGCGCATATACACCATATGACCGCTGCGAAAACCTTTCCAGCTTATTCTGTCTTTTAATTTGCCCCCCGGATCCATTTGCCAGAGACTGTATTTTGCATTAAAAAAATCACAGGCGCCATCATAATATCCTGATTGAACCATTAAATGCAAAAATGGATTTTCCGCCATCGCCTGGCGAAGATTTTCACCGGTTCTGTTGTTCTTTTGATCCCACGGCCATACGCTTCCAAACATATTGTATTTCAAATCCGTTTTGTATTTTAATTCTTCCCTCAAATACATATTGATTGCAGGAGTAAACGAATGCAGCCATGAAGTAAGCTCGGCATTATAATCAGGAGAATCACCCGCATCCTCCCGGTCGATTCCCTTGTACCTGGAATCTAATCTTCCGATGGTAAAACCTTTATCACGCAGTAATTCTTTCCAGAAAAAATTGGCAGGAATAATGAGATTATGTTGCAAAACTACTTTTTCCGATAACCCGGAATAACGGGCAATCTTCGAAGCAATTGCTTGTTTTTCTGCTGCAGTTAAAGTACTTCCTTTTGCCAGTGCAGGGATCAGTTCATTAATGGTAAAATTTTCTACTTCGGGCAACATGTCTGTCAGATCTTTGCTTTGCAAATCACCGGGAAGTGCTTTATGATACCAGGCAGTTGCAGAAAAATAAGGAAGCAGCAAAGCCGCGCCAACAGGCCCATCGCGTTTGATTCCCAAATCAGTTGGGGACACTAAAACAACTCCATCAAGATACATCCATTGTTCATCCTGCAATTCCAGCGCAAGGCCGGAAACCCTTGTCGTTCCATAACTTTCACCGATCAAAAATTTCGGTGATGCCCAGCGGTCATTTCTTGTTACAAAAGTGTTGATCCATTCAGCCAGGTATTTAATATCTTCATTAACTCCGTAAAATTTTGAATCAGCAATATCAGTACTTACTTTTCTTGAAAAGCCGGTGTTTACAGGATCAACGTAAACAATGTCTGCAACATCCAAAATCGAATTTGGATTATCGCGCAAACCATAAGGCTCTATGGGATAACCTTCATCGTCAGTTTTCAAAATGCGTGGACCTGTATAACCAATTTCCATCCATACTGAAGGAGTGCCGGGGCCGCCATTAAAAGAAATTACTAATGGTCTTGAAGCGCGATCTTTCACATCAGACCTTTCATAATAAGTATAAAAAACAGATGCAACCGGTTTCCCATCTTCATCCCAAACCGGTAGTGTGCCCGCTTTTGCGGTATAAGGAATTGTTTGTCCTTTTATGGTAATCGTATTTTTTGTTGTAACAGAAGAATCAACAATCACCATCCGGTTTTGTTTTACAGGATCATCATTTTTTGAATCATTCGTCATTTTTTTCTGCGCAAATAACTGCATGTTGAAACAGAAAATAATTACTAAAACCGGCACTACTTTTTTCATAAACAACAGATGTTTTAAATTTTTTTGTGAAACTATTTATCTGATTTACTCAGAAGCTTTTTTATCAATCAACAAGATCTCCTCGATCATTTTTCTCTCATTACTTAACCGCGGCACTTTATGCTGGCCGCCTAATTTTCCCTGACTTTTCAGCCATTTATTAAATATATTTCTTTGAAGAGCATGAACAATTGGCAAACCTAGCGCAATGTCCTTATATCGTTTTGCTTCATAATCACTGTTCAACGATTTTAATGCTTTATCAAGTTCCAAAGTAAAAAATTTCAAATCCTCCGGTTGCGTTTCAAACTCGATCAGCCATTCATGTGCGCCATTATTATTTTCAGTAAAATAAACCGGCGCTGCCGTATAGTCTTTGACGATCGCATTTGTTTTTTGCGATGCAATGGCAATGGCTTTATCCGCATTATCAACGATGACTTCTTCCCCAAATGCATTCATGAAATGTTTTAATCTGCCTGTTACTTTTATTTTGAATGGATGCAAAGAAGTAAATTCAATAGTATCGCCGAGAAGATACCGCCAGAGGCCACCATTAGTAGTGATCACCGGCGCATAATTTTTATTTAATTCTACCTGTTTTAATCCGATTGTTTTACAATTTGTTTTTCCATATTCCTCGACCGGTAAAAATTCATAAAAGATCCCGTGATCTGTATACAGCAAAAGCCCTTCATCATCCGGCATGTTTTGGGCAGCAAAAAAACCTTCACTGGCGTTATACATTTCCAGGTAGTTAATGGGTGTTCCGATCAGTTTACTGATTTGATCACGGTAAGGCGTAAACGAAACTCCGCCATGCATATACAATTCCAGGTTTGGCCACACTTCTTTCAAGGTCTTTTTACCAGAGATCTCCAAAATTCTTTTGATCAAAATAATCGTCCACGTAGGTACCCCTGCAAGCGATGTTACATTTTCATGAATGGTGTTCCTGGCAAGTTGTTCAATCTTACTTTCCCATTCATCCAGCAAAGCAATACTCAACTCCGGTGTCCTGATCCAATGTCCCCAAAACGGTGTATTCTGCATCAGCACTGCACTCAGGTCGCCATACTGGATATCTTCGTCCAAAGAATTTACCTGGTGGCTCCCACCAACAACAAGGCTTTTTCCGGTTAGCAAATCGCTGTCAGGAAAATTTTTATAATAATTGGTGAGCACATCTTTTGATCCTTTGAAATGGATGTCTTTCAAACTTTCTTCACTAACCGGGATGAATTTACTTTTATCCGAAGTGGTTCCGCTGCTTTTGGCAAACCAGTTGATCGGAGTATTCCACAAAATATTTTCTTCACCAGCCATCATCCTTTGAATGTAAGGCTTCAGATCATCATACTCATGAATGGGGACTCTTTCTTTGAAATCCTTTACAGTAAATAGTCTTGAGAATTTATACTTTCTTCCAAACTCCGTGTATTGAGCCTGGGTTACCAAATGTTGTAACACATTTCTTTGCGCAGATATTGGAAAACTGATCCAGTTTTCGACACCCCTTAACCTCATCCTTGCTAAACGTGATATAACGGGACTAAGGAGTTTCAAGTTAATTGGTTTATTGGTTAATTGTTGATTAGTTTATTGGTAATCAATTATTAGAATCGTTTAGAATTTAGAAATTCATCAACAATTTAATAATTAAATAACTGAAATCATCTAAAAACATCTGTATGCAAATAATCCTTCCTCTTCAGCTCAAAATTTTTCCCAAGATACAGGCGGCGCACCTGTTCATTCTTCGCTAATTCTTCAGCGGAACCTTCAATAAAAATGCTGCCTTCTATCAGCAAATAAGCTCTGTCGCAAATGGAAAGTGTTTCATTTACATTATGATCAGTAATTAAAATCCCAATATTTTTATACCGCAGTTTGGTAACAATCGATTGAATATCCTCAACAGCAATCGGATCAATTCCAGCAAACGGTTCATCCAGCAAAATAAATTTCGGATCAACAGCAAGAGCCCGCGCTATCTCTGTTCTTCTCCTTTCACCGCCGCTCAAAACATCACCATTACTTTTCCGGACATGATCAAGATTAAATTCACTGATCAGTGTTTCAAGTTTTTCTTTTTGCTCCTTCCTGGAGAGCTTTGTCATTTCCAAAACTGCTGCAATATTATCTTCAACCGTTAACTTTCTGAAAACACTTGCTTCCTGCGGCAAATATCCCAGGCCCATCTTTGCTCTTTTGAACATCGGTAGTTTAGTGATGTTCAGATCATTTAAAAAAACATCTCCATCATCTGGTTTTACAAGGCCTACAACCTGGTAAAAAGAAGTGGTTTTTCCTGCTCCGTTTGGCCCCAGCAATCCAACAATTTCTCCCTGGCTTACGTGGAAGGAAACTTTATTATTTACCGTACGCTTGCCATATTTCTTCGTAAGGTCTTTGGCGAAAATAGTCTGATTCAAAAAAAATTTTTATAAAAATACGTGAATGAAAATAAATGGAAATATCAATGCGCTTCCAACCAGTTTTCCCCCACCCCGATCTCCGCTTCTACCGGCACATTATTGGGCAATAGCATTGCAGTTTTCATACTTTCAATAATGATTGGTTTGATAATTTCTACTTCCGATTTATGTGCGTCAAAAACCAATTCATCATGAACCTGCATGATCATTTTTGATTTAAAATTACGTTTCTCAAATTCATTGAAGATCTTTATCATGGCCAGTTTGATCATATCTGCCGCCGTCCCCTGAATGGGGGAATTGATCGCGTTTCTTTCCGCATAACTTCTAACCGTAAAATTAGATGAACGGATATCTTTAAGCCAGCGCTTTCTTCCCATTAGCGTTTCTACATAACCGTTATCTCTGCAAAAATTGATCATGTCATCCATGTATTTCTGAATGTGCGAAAATTGCTTTTTATAATTTTCGATAATTTCTTTTGCTTCGGCTCTTCCGATATTTAAATTTTCTGAAAGACCGAAAGCGCCCTGGCCATAAATAATTCCGAAGTTCACGCTTTTTGCTTTGTAACGCATTTCTTTGGTTACTTCTTCTTCAGCAACATTAAAAACTCTTGCAGCAGTCGCTGTATGAATATCTTTTTCTTTTTTGAAAGCCTCAGACATCGCGGGATCGCCACTGATAGCCGCTACGATCCGCAATTCAATCTGGGAATAATCGGCAGAAACTATTACATGATCGCTGTTTCGCGGTACAAATGCTTTTCTGATTTCACGGCCTCTTTCTGTTCTTACCGGAATATTCTGCAGGTTCGGATTGATGCTGCTGAGCCTTCCTGTTACCGCTATTGATTGCGCATAAGATGTGTGAACACGTCCCGTCCTTTTGCTGATCAATTGAGGCAATGCGTCAACATAAGTTGATCTCAATTTTGTAAGCTCCCTAAAGTTCAAAATATTTTCAACAATCGGATTTTCCTTTGCCAATTTTAGAAGCACATCTTCGCCCGTTGCAAATTGCCCTCCTTTTGTTTTCTTCACTTTTTCACCCAGTTGCATTTTTACAAAAAGCACTTCACCCAATTGTTTTGGTGAAGCAAGATTGAACCTCATTCCCGCTTGTTCAAATACACTTTCTTCAGAAATACTTGCCTGTGTTTCCAGTTCTTTGGAATAAAGATTTAAAAAATCTGTATCCACATTAACGCCCTCAAACTCCATATCAGCAAGCACTTTGAGCAAAGGAGTCTCCACTTCTTCAAAAACTTTTTGTACTTTCTTCGATTTTAAAATTGGAGTGAAAATATCTTTCAGTTGCAAAGTAACGTCTGCATCTTCCACCGCATATTCTTTTAATTTTTCAATTTCCACTTCACGAATCGCTTCATAAGTTTTTACTTTTTTACCAATTAATTCTTCAACAGTAATAGGAAGATATCCCAGATATTGCGCGCTCAAAAGATTTTTGTTTCTCCGGCTTTCACTTTCAATTACATAATGGGCAAGTGTTGTATCAAAAAGTTTTCCTTTTAGATCAATAGCATACCTTTTTAAGACCAGGAGATCAAATTTGATATTTTCACCGACCCATGTTTTTGTTTCATCATTAAAAATTGGAGTAAACTTTTGCAAGAATCCGTTTATCGATTCTTCGTCAGAAGGAACAGGAACATAATATCCCTTTGATGGTTTGAAAGCAAAAGTTAGCCCGAGCAATTCCGCTTCATTCGCATCAATATTTGTCGTTACCAGGTCAAATGAAATTTCCTTTTCTGCGGAAAGTTTTTGCAACAATTCATCAATCGCTTTTTCACCTTCAACAAGAAAATATTGATGCGGTGTGTTGCTGATATTTTTTTCAGCAATTAAACCTGGTTTTTCTTCTTCAATGATTTCAACCTGCTTTACAACCTCCGTTGTTTCTACATTTGAGAACAAATCCGCCTGTACAACAGTTTTTTCCATCACAAAAACATTGTACTCTTCGCCAAGAATTCGTTTGCCCAAAGTTTTAAATTCCAGTTCTGTAAAAATCTCTTTCAGCAATTCAACATCGTACGCTTTTACTTTAAAATCTTCTTCATGAAATTTGCATGGAACGTCGGTAATAATGGTCGCAAGTTTTTTACTCAGGATCGCCATTTCTTTTCCGGCCCTGATCTTTTCTCCCAAAGCCCCTTTTATGTTTTCCGCATCCGCTAAAACATTTTCCAGGGTTCCGTATTGCGCCAATAATTTCGCCGCAGTTTTTTCGCCAATTCCTGCAATGCCCGGGATGTTATCACTCGCATCACCCATCAATCCAAGAATATCAATTACCTGTTTTACATTTTGAATTCCCCATTTTTCACAGACTTCTTTTTCGCCCATTATTTCCACTTTCCCGCCCTGGTATCCGGGTTTGTAAATCTTAATATTTTCAGAAACCAACTGGCCAAAATCCTTATCAGGAGTTACCATAAAAACTTTGTATCCATCTTTTTCTGCCTGCTTTGCAAGAGCACCAATAATATCATCCGCTTCATATCCATCACATTCAATGCACGGCAGATTAAATCCTTCAATTATTTTTTTTATGTCAGGGATCGACACGATCAAATCCTCCGGCGCTTCCTGCCTTTGCGCTTTATACGCTGCAAAATCGGTGTGCCTTTCTGTAGGCGCAACCGTATCAAAAGCAACCGCAAGATGAGTAGGTGCTTCTTTTTTTATAAGATCAAATAATGTGTTGGTAAAACCGTATTGCGCATTAGTATTTTTTCCTTTTGTGGTAATTATCGGGCTTCTGATCAAAGAATAATAAGCACGATAAATTAAAGCCATCGCATCAAGCAGAAATAATTTTTTTTCCATCGGGTAAATTTACAAAATAGTAAGGATGGAAAAATAAAGTTGAAATTTAAATAGGAAATCTTTTGCTTTTTATAAAATACGCAGAGGCGATCAGATGAATGTGCTTTTATGGAGCAGTAAAAATTTGCGTAAAATAGAAAAAGCATTAAAGGGAAAAGGATATTTGATAAGTTATGTAACTGCAGGAGAATTATTAAAAAGATTGGGTTACAGTTTGCAGGGGAATAGGAAAACAGATGAAGGAGGCAATGATGTCGACAGAAATGAGCAGTTTGAATTTAGTCAAAAGAAATTTTCAAAATCTTGTTTCAATATAATACGGCAGCATCGCCCTCCAGGTGGGCCAATCATGTTTCATATCTTCTCCCCAAATATCCAGCTCATAATTGATGCCCTTGTTGTACAAAATTCCCGCAAAATTTCTTGCAGCTTGCGGATCTTCATGCTCCCCACTTCCTGATAAAATATGAATGTGATGGCTTTTACGAATATTTTGCAGGTACCAGTTGTCCGTCAAATTTGGGAGGTAATTCATTGGGGAGTTATAATAGACCTGGTCGTCGTGAAATCCTTTTGTATATTCATGTAAATCATAAACACCGCTCATTGCAATAACTCCATTAATGAGATCTGGCCTTTTTAAAAATAAATTCATACTGTGCAAAGCGCCAAAACTTGCGCCGCAAGTGATGATTGGCGTTTCAGCAGAAGTGCCGCTTTTAATAAAAGGAATCACCTCATCAAAAACATATTGATTGAATTGATTGTGACGGATCGCTTTATGCTCCGGCATCATTTCATTATTCATCCAGCTTTCATTATTCATGCTGTTGATAGAAAAAACTTTTACTTTTCCTGAATTGATAAAATGCGAAATGGAATCAATCAACTGAAACCGTTCATATTCGAGATAATCTGCTGCTGCGGTTGGAATCAATAAAAGTGCAAATCCGTAATGGCCGTAAGTGGCGATGGGCATTTCTTTATTCACTGACGGGCTATTCCATGATGTCAATTCTCTTTTCATGTAAGGATTTTAAATTCTCGGCATAAATAAAAATAGATCATTCATGTGTAAGAGAAAGAAATTGTGAAAAGGATATTATTTATACTTTCTGATATCAATTATTGCATCACAAAAAGAATATTCTTTTTTATCATTGCTGCTGATAATCAGCAAGCGGTTTTTGCAATATTTCTCTACAAGGTTATGATAAAGCGCCACGCCTTCTTCATCAAGATTGGTAAGCGGTTCGTCTAATAAAACAATTTCAGTATTGCTGAAAATTGCCTGCGTCAGTTTCACCCTTTGCTTCATGCCGCTGCTGAAATAACGGATCTGTTTATGAGCAGCATTTGCCAGTGATGAGGAAAAAATAATTTCTTTAGTATCTACCATTGGAAGCCACCCTTTCATCTTATGATGAAAAGAAAAAAATTCAGTTAAGGTCATTTCTTCAACAACATCCAGGTACGGAGCGGCAAAAGAAATTTTTTGATAAATATTTTCTGTGGCAATTTCTCTGTCATTTTCAAAATAACAAATGCTTCCTTCGTTATAAATTGATGAGCCCGAAATAATCTGTAATAAAGTAGATTTTCCGGAACCATTCGGACCTGTAATAGCGTAATGTTTTCCACCATCAAACTGAAAATCCAGGTTTCTGAAAATCCAGTCTCTGTTGAAGCGTTTGCCGAGTTTTGTAAGATTAATTTTCATTAATAATTTTCATCTAAAAATTATTTCGGAACGGATATTTTTCCGGAGGATTTCTATTTTGATGAAAGACCGCTAATATATTGACTAGTTTTTTTCTTCGTTAATCCAACTAAATAATATTGTAAAGAAGTTTTTTGAGGCTTTATCTCAAAATAATCTTTGTATTCATTTCGCCTTCTTCTCGGATGTTCACAAATTAATGATAAGCGGTGAAAATTCCTCGGTATCCTCTTCAAGAATGGTGTACATCGCTTTTACTTTTTATCATCAGCTATCTCAAGATAATTATGCAGTTTTTGTCTTATTGAAGTTGTAGTTATAATTCCGGTTTTCACAAATTTATCAATTTCTTTTTTGAAAGTCGCAGATATCCGGTTTAACAAATAACAGGTATCAGCTACAGAATAAAAATTTATGCTTCGCACGCAGGTACTTGCCTCATGCCACAACCAGCACATCAGCACATCAGCAAATCAGCACATTACCTAATTAACCTAATTCTCCTCCATATTTTCTTTCGAAGAAACCTTTAAAATTCCCCGTTTACTGTCTTTGATAAACTTTAAAATCTCAGTTTTCTCTTCAGATTCGGGAAGTTCTTTTTCTATAATTTGAGTCGCCTGGGAAATATTTAATCCACGCAGATAAATGTTTCTATAAATTTCTGAAATGCTGTTTATTCTTTCAGAAGTAAAACCTCTGCGTTGCAAACCAACAGAATTTACGCCAACATAACAAAGTGGGGATCGGCCGGCTTTAATGTAAGGAGGTACATCTTTTATTACTTCAGTTCCCCCGGCAATATAAGTGTGGGCGCCGATCTTGGAAAATTGAATGGCAGCAGCCATTCCCCCAATGATCGCATGATCGCCAATTTCTACATGTCCGGCAAGCTGAACTGAGTTGGCAATAATTACAAAATCACCCAAAAGACAATCATGAGCGATATGAGAATAGGCCATCAGTAAACAATTATTTCCAACTACTGTTTTCCATTTATCTTTTGTTCCGCGGTTGATCGTTACACATTCTCTTATGGTTGTATTGTCGCCGATCTGTACGATCGTTTCTTCACCATTAAATTTCAGATCCTGTGGAATAGCGCCGATAACAGCACCAGGAAAAATTTTACAGGATTTGCCGATAATTACTTTTTTCATAACTACCGCATGAGACATGATATGTGTGCCATCTCCAATGACCACTTCATCTTCAATTACCGCAAAAGGGTCAACAGTAATATCCTTACCTAATTTTGCATTCGGATGGATATGTGCAAGGGTGCTTATCATATTATGGATTAGGGCGTTTTACTATTTGTGCAATCAATACGGCTTCTGTTACAACTTTATCTCCGACATAAACAGTTCCTTTCATTTCACAGATTCCACGACGGATGGGATGCAACAATTCCATTTTTAAAATCAAGGTATCGCCCGGTACTACTTTTTGTTTGAATTTACAATTATCTATTTTAAGAAAATACGTGTCGTATTTGTCAGTACTGTTTTGCGGAATAGCAATGAAACCTCCTGTTTGTGCAAGTGCCTCAGCCAATAAAACTCCCGGCATTACCGAATTCCCTGGAAAATGCCCCTGGAAAAATGGTTCATTATAAGTCACGTTTTTTATAGCAACAACATGTGTTTCTGATAGCTCAATTATTTTATCAACCAATAAGAAAGGATACCTGTGCGGCAGGGTTTTTTCAATATCCTGTATATCCAGAATTGGAGGAACATTAGGATCATATTTTGGAATTTCCTGCCGGTACTTATATTTCTTAATGTGTTCTTTTATTTTCTTTGCAAATTGAATGTTCGACGAATGGCCCGGCCTGTTTGCAATGATATGCGCTTTGAAAGGATATCCAACCAAAGCCAGATCACCTACAACATCTAATAATTTATGGCGGGCAGGTTCATTCGGAAAACGCAAAGTAAGATTGTTCAAAATTCCCGCTTCACTTACTTTCACGTCATCTTTATGAAAAACTTTTGAAATTCTTTTTACCTGCTCATCATCCACCGGTTTATCAACTACAACAATGGCATTATTGATATCACCACCTTTTATCAGATCATGAGCGATCAGTTGTTCCAGCTCATGAAAAAAACAAAAAGTGCGGCTGGGAGCAATCTCATTCTTAAAATTGTTAATGTTATTCAGCGCCGCATGTTGTGTTCCAAGAATAGGGGAATTAAAATCTATTAAAGTATTGATCCGGTAACCATTATAAGGCAATGCAACCATTTCTACTTTTTTACCTTCATCGACAAATGAAATGTTGTGTTGAATTTTATAATAGATCTTTTCGGCGTTCTGTTTTTGAACCCCCGCCCTGGAAAGGTGATCAATAAAAACCTGGGAGCTTCCATCAAGGATAGGAACTTCTTCCCCGTTTATTTCGATAAGAGCATTATCAATCTGCATTCCCATTAAAGATGCCATCAAATGTTCTATTGTTCCAATCCTTGCTCCGTTTGCTTCAATAGTTGTGCTTCTGTTGGTTTCAATAACGTTGTCAACGTCAGCTTTTACCATGGGTTCTCCTGGCAGATCAACTCTTTGAAAATTAATACCTGTATTAGGGTCTGCAGGCTTAATGACAATTGTTACGAATCGTCCGGTATGGATTCCGGCGCCTGAAATAGTTACTGCATCTTTTAAAGTATGTTGAAAATGTTGTTCTTTAGAATTAAACGATTGCTCCATGGGCACGAAAGTATGAAAAGTAATTCTTTAAATTATCCAGAGTATAATCGAAATTAAAAATTTTGATGAAAGATTTTGAAATGAATGAGAAAAAGTTATTCAGACACCTTTTCCTTTTTTAACTGGTCAACTAATTGCTCAAGATTCTTAATTCTTTTTTCAATTTCCGGAAGGTTTCTACTTAGAATCTGGCTCCGAATCGCAGGCCCGTATTCATATGCTGGCGAACCCGTTACAGCGGTGTTAGGCATTTTAATAGATTTACCAACTCCACTTTGCGCATTTATTTTACTGCCATCTGCAATGTGAATGTGACCAACAACCCCAGCCTGGCCGCCAATCATCACATTCTTACCAATTTTTGTGCTGCCACTTATTCCGCTTTGGGCGGCAATTACTGTATTCATTCCTACCTCTACATTATGTGCAATCTGGATTAAATTATCAAGTTTGGCACCGGCTTTTATAACTGTAGAACCTATTGTTGAACGGTCAATTGTCGTGTTAGCGCCTATTTCAACGTGATCTTCAATGACTACATTTCCTATCTGAGGTACTTTCTTATAAGTTCCGTCAGCCTGCGGGGCGTAACCAAAACCATCACCGCCAATCACTGTTCCTGCATGAATAGAAACATTTTTCCCGATGACACAATCATGATGAACTTTTACTCCCGGATATAAAATACTATTGTCTTCAATAGAAACATTATCCCCCAAATAAACCTGCGGATACACCTTCACGTTATTTCCAAGAGTTACATTATTTCCCAGGTAGGTAAATGCACCAATAAAAACATTCTCTCCAATTTTTGCCGATTTAGAAATATAGGAAGGTTCCTGGATTCCGGTAAGATTGGCTTTTGCAATTTCTGAATAGGCAGTTAAGATTACCGCAAAGGATGAATAGGCATCCGGTACGCGAATAAGGGTTGCATTTAATTTCTTTTGAACCTCCAGCGATTCATTGACAATGATCACAGAAGCCTGAGTTGTATATAAAAACTCTTCATACTTTGGATTGGCTAAAAAAGCAAGCTGCCCTTCAGTCGCTTCTTCCAATTTACCAAATGAAGAAACTGCAACATCCGCATCTCCTTCTATTTTTCCATTTATTAATTCAGCGATTTGTCTTGCTGTAAACTGCATCTGGGAGTTTTAGATTTAAAAAAATAAAATTACTCTATCGTATCCTGCAAATTGATAAAACAAATGTAAAATTTTTTTACCGTGCCGAATAAACTTTGATTAATAAG
>Ga0157371_10001129_pt1 | contig 28820 bp, 27 predicted proteins | sample C45metaG_FD_113462 | JGI IMG/M metagenome (GOLD analysis project Ga0157371, IMG submission 113462) | Corn rhizosphere microbial communities from Kellogg Biological Station, Michigan, USA - C4-5 metaG | ecosystem: Host-associated > Plants > Roots > Rhizosphere > Soil | place: USA: Michigan... | reverse complement strand
GGGGCCGTACAGGCGATCGAGAGCCCAGACCGCGCGCTGGTCAACGAAATGCTGCGCATGGACAAATACATCGACATGCTGATCCCACGCGGTGGCGCAGGTCTGCACAAACTCTGCCGTGAGCAGTCGACGATTCCGGTGATCACCGGCGGTATCGGCGTGTGCCATATCGTGGTCGACGACAGTGCGGAGATTGAACCGGCGCTGAAGATTATCGTGAACGCAAAAACCCAACGTCCAAGCACCTGTAACACCGTAGAAACGCTGCTGGTGCATCAGGATATTGCGAACACCTTCCTGCCGGCCCTGAGCAAACAGATGGCAGAGAGCGGCGTGACGCTGCATGCTGACGCCAGCGCGCTCGCGCTGCTGCAGGATGGCCCTGCTAACGTCGTTCCCGTCAATGCGGAGCAGTACGACGACGAATTCCTGTCGCTGGATCTGAACGTGAAAGTGGTTGCGGATCTCGACGACGCCATTGCGCACATTCGTGAACACGGCACCCAGCATTCGGACGCGATCCTGACGCGTACGCTGCGTAATGCCGATCGCTTCGTGAACGAAGTGGATTCCTCCGCGGTGTATGTGAATGCCTCCACCCGCTTCACCGACGGTGGACAGTTTGGTTTGGGCGCAGAAGTGGCGGTCAGCACGCAAAAACTGCACGCGCGCGGTCCGATGGGACTGGAAGCGCTGACCACGTACAAGTGGATCGGCTTCGGTGACGATACGATTCGTGCGTAAATAATCACGGGTGATGCAAAAGTAGCCGTTTGATTCAAAAGGGCATTGACGCATCACCCGGATAGATCTAACCTTTTGCCCCGTGGTTACACTCGTAACCGGTCTCTCAGGGCCGATATAGCTCAGTTGGTAGAGCAGCGCATTCGTAATGCGAAGGTCGGAGGTTCGACTCCTCTTATCGGCACCAGTTAAATCAAGCAGTTAGGCAAATATCCTCCTTCTTTTCACAAGCCAGCCTTAATCTATGTAACGGCGGGTGTAAGTGAATTTAATCTACGTTGATCAACGCAAAACTCTTCTCAGCAATCTAGTTTTCCTAAGGTAGCTAGCCAAACGCTGGGCTATTTTCTCCCTAATTTTTACGAATAAAATTCATGCTATAGCTATTCCCGCTATTAGTAGCGGGAATAGCTATAGCTGTGTTTATGTGCAAACAAAAAAACGCCAGCGTTAGAAAGGCTGGCGCGGGTGGTGGGATTAGGAGAATGAAGTGTTATGCATCGGCTGCAGAGGCATATTTCTCGGGTGGGGCTGGGATCATCATCGTAAATGTCGCTCCTGGAGAAGGTGACCAATAGTGATATTGCTGATGGATTTATAACCCGGACGTTTCATCAATCCAGTAGCCCGGCGGGCACGAAGAATGTCGATACTGCTGATGAAGGGAGACTGCCCCATAATCGTAAATCCACTACGATCAGTACGTACCAGCTCATATTTTTCGACGATAAAATTCACTGCGTTGCTGAGTGAGATGCCAGCCTTGATATGTTCACGGATAGTGCTTTCATCGCTGAACGGAGTGTCATTAAGGGTTAGACCATAGTGTTGTGCCAGAAGATGTTTGAGTAGTATCTGCCAGACCTCGACAGGCGACAGGCGTGACGAAACAGGCTCCGTGGTCGGTGCAGTTGAAATTTGCATGCGTTGAGTCCTGATAAATGAGTATTGAGGAAGTTCTATCTGGTTTCTGATTGAGGATAAATTACGATATAAACGTAACCGCAACTCCCCAACGTATCTGACTCGCAGGCGAAACCGTTGCGGATATAGATGTATTGTTTAGCCTCACGTGGGTCGAGTTTGCCGCTAAGCAGAGCGGTTTCAATATCCCGGATTAATGCTGGGAAGATCGCATCCAGCGCTGCGGATTGTTCCGGGCTGAATGTGCCGAAAAGCGTGGCACGGTCGGCCAGAAAATGCAGCCGTCGACCTTCCTGAACTAACCGGGCGCTGAATGATGGAACGGTTTGACTGTGTAAACCCCAAACATGTTCCTGAACAGGTTCTTTAGTCATCGTGATATTCCAGACTTATCGTAGTGTCACGCTACGCAGGATGGCATACGGGCCGTCGCGGTCCTGACGACGTTCAGCAAAAACGGCTAGTACGCCGCTGATATCCTGGACGTGGCGACCGGTGTAATGGCAGACGCTACCGGTCCAGCGGTAACGACCTTTACAATACGTTGCCAGACATGAACCGGGCGTTTGGCGGTAAAGCATCATCGCCTGGCGCTTGCTGATGATTTTCATAGCCATCCCCGCTCGGCAAACGAGACGATCTCCCGGTGGCCGATGATGAGATGGTCGAGAACCCGCACATCAACCAGTAACAGCGTGTTTTGCAGGTTGCTGGTGAGCAGTCGGTCTGCCCTGCTGGGCTCAGCCATGCCGGAGGGATGGTTATGCGCGAGGATCACCGCTGCTGCGTTATGCCGCAGAGCTGCCTTTACGATTTCACGAGGATGGACCTCAGTATGGTTGATGGTGCCAGTGAACAGAGTTTCGCAGGCCAGCAACTGGTGCTGGTTATCCAAAAACAGAGCGACAAACTCTTCCCGCTCCAGCACAGCCATCTTTAACCGCAACCAGTCACGGGTTTCGGTTGCGGATAGGAATGAAACTCCAGGCTGTCGCAGGTGTTTATCCAGCAGGTTCAAGGCCCTTTGAATTGTTCGCTGTGCATATGGCGTTAAGGCTAGTGGTACGGCGGGAGCGGATGCGGGTATCAGTGATATTACAGTACTCATTTATCCTCCTTTTTCAGTCGGCAGTCTCTTCAGCCCAGCGCCTGCTGCATTTGCTCAGCCATCACCCACAAAGCACGGTTAAGCTTCAGATCGCCATCGATCCCTTTCACTGCGCGGGTATGGCTACGCTTGCCTTGGGCAGTACGAGCGCTCAAACCACCTTTTATCAGGTTTTCCTGTAGCCGATTGAACACGGTCCACAGATCGCTGGATTCGTCCTGCCAGCGACGTGGCGCAAGGATTTGTTCTTCGGTTACTGGCTGATGCTCCTCTCCAAAACGATAGGTCAACGCCGCTTTCGCAAATGCTTGTTGAGCCGGAGGGGAAAGCATGAGGCTTTGCATCGAGTCACGCTTTTCTTCAATTCGGTCAAAAACCCCAAGCACTTCATAAGCTCCTTCAATCACTTTCTCTACCACGTTTCCTTTATGCGGTACTCGCACCTCGCCAAAACTCTCACCGCATATCAGCCCGTTCTGGCAAACCGCACGAAATAATCCCGGCAGCATCTGGTAAGAACTTGAACCATCGTGGCTGTTTAGCAGGATGATTTCTGGCACCTGCTTACCCGTGATTTGGCCTTCCCGACGCAGACGAAGCATGTGTTTAGTGTGCTCACGTTTACCGGGATCGCGAACACGGGCCTGACAGGCGAAGAACGGCTGAAAACCTTCCCGTTGCAGGCTTTCAAGTAGAGTAATAGTTGGAATGCAGGTATATCGTTCACTACGGGATTCATGCTTTTCAGCGCTGAATACACTGGGAACGTGGTTCATCATTTCATCGTGCGTTAATGGACGGTCGCGACGGATAAGATTGACCCTGCCAAAGCGGGAAGCTAAGCGCATAGATAACTCCTTTTCTGAATTCATCGGCATAAAAAGAAAAGGCCATGCTCTCGAAAGAACATGACCTCTGATACCGCTAACTGCGTTATTCGAATATGTTAACGACCCATATATTCCACTTTTGCACTGGTGGCCTTGCCATCATTGCCTACAGTGACCACTACCTTGTCGTAGGTTCGATATCCAGCATTGTAGACTTCAAATACCACTGTATTTCCCTTCACTTCATAGCTGCCAAAATCAGCAGCCTCAGCGGTTTCGCTGTCATACTCTTTTGTATACGCCTGTTTGGCCGCTTTCATGACTGAACCTTTATTTATCTCTGGTGAACTGCTCCCGGCGCTGGTGGGAAGAGCAGAGACGTATTTCGGGCAGACGCTCATCATGTCGCCACGGGTGAAAGTCATCTGTCCGCCAAAAACTTGCAGGGTTGAAACCTCCTGGCTGGCAATGGAGACAATTGCCTTTTTAGCTGCCGTAGTAGCCTGCCCCCCTTCGACTTCAACTGCTTTAAATCCTGTTTGCTGGTTGCACATCTGGGAAGTGGGAACCATATTGCCGTTGACACTAATGCGGCTCCCCATTAATTCCTGAGGACCATTAGGGCAACCCTGAAGCTGTCCGAATATGCCAATAGTGTCATTTTTCAGCATCACCAGCGCCTGACCATTATCAGTCATAGTCTGACACCAGCCGTTTTTCACAGCCCAATTACCAGCCTGGGCCGATACGGAAGCGGCAGATAACACAATTGCAATGGCTGTCTGAATTTTCATATATCACCTTGTGGATTGATCAGGAGTAGTCACGAGGGGATAACAAGCGGATAAAACGCTGATGTGTGATTAATGTCCATGTCGTTATTCCTGTCTCCCTACCTGCCAGACTCCTGAAGACTTCTGTGAGGAAAATACCCTTGTTTTTGATAGGTAAAAGCGATCAATAGAGGGATGATTTATCGATATTTTAATAGATAAAAACGATCGATATTCAATTATCGATCGTTTTTACAGATCAATAAACTAGTTTTTAACAGTCAATTTTTGGCCATGAATACCGCATTCAGTCGAAGAGTTTGTCCCAGAGGCTGGTTGCTAACTGCACCAATTTTTCACGTAACCGGCATAGCAAAACCCGCAATCCGGAAGGCAGAGAGTTTGAATCAATGACTGAATCAAATGCGCTGCCAGCTATTTCACCAAATTGCAGCCGCACAGCGGAGTCGCTTTCAGCGTTTTTATGTTCAGACTTCAGTTGCCGATAGACTGTACTACTGGCTTGTGGAGGCAAAGCATGCACTATCAGCTCTACCAAGGCCGACAGGTTGTAGCTAGTGTGCGCAGAAACCGCCATCACGGGGAAAGAGGATGAAAGCTGTCCGGCAACCATAGAACTAATAACGGCAAGAGAAAGGCATTGCTCTGCATCCGGAAGTGCCTGCCATTCCTCACCATCAGGCACTGGCCGTATCCGGTCTGCCTGGGACAGCACAAACAGAAATCTCGATGGATCGGCACCGGCGTTCAGCAGAGCCCGATGTGTGGCAATATCCGTTGCCCGTGCACGGTCGTCGGCCCTGAGGACCCAGATAATCAAATCCAGCTCAGCAAGCAGTTGCTGGTACAGTGAGAGATAGGTTTCATCCTTGTCCGGAGTCTCTCCCACCCCCGGTAAATCAACCAGCGTCATGCTACGTTCGCCAACGGTCAGTACCAGACGTTGCGGTTCGCGGGTGCAGGCCATTAGATCACTGGTCAGACATATCGGCTGCTGGAACAGCGCATTGCAGAGAGAAGATTTACCGGCACCGGTTTTGCCCATGATGCCGATTACTGGTTCGTAATGAATGGCGTGCTGAAGTCTGGAAAGAATTCGGTCGCAAGCGTGTTGGGGTAAGAATGAAAGTTGTGAGCGTAAAGTCTCAGTACTAGCTAGTGTATCGGGGGCATCGGACATGGTTACTCCTGTGAAATGATAGGGACGGAATGAAGTATTCCGATTGTTCACAGAGGTAATGAAGGCGTGAGATTTTCTGGAATCGGTTAATAAAGCAACGAGTGTTTAGATTACGGACTGACCATGATAGTGCTTGTTCATACTCCTCCTCATGAGACCTGGGTCAGAGACGGTGTTAAGTCTGTACTGTATTACTTTTAGGAGGCCGGTCAGTGTCTGTTGAAATCGTGCCGTATTGCTAGAGCGTGGGAATCTTCTAGCAATGCCGCGTCGATTAACTGCAACTTCAGTTCGCGCAGCCACTGAGCAAGAAAGTGACGACAAACAGCCACTTTGTGAGATGGATCATAGGCATGGTTTAGCTCTCTGTTACGATGAACTGTTACCTTCGTTGGACACATAGATTTGAACAGCAAAAAATGTGCAATGGCCAAGAACCGTTTAGATCGCAACCGTATCCCTCAGCAGATTAGATCGTGCCAGGCAGTCTCTTACGGTTTGAGTGCTACTCTTATTTTTGGAAGATAATTAAAAAGATAGGGAGGCAGTAATGCGGATTTCCCGAATCCGGTTAATTAATTTCGCCAACTTCTCCGATGTTGATGTTGAAACGGGTGAGAGTATTGTTATTGTTGGTGAAAACAAGGTTGGCAAGAGCAATTTTATTCGCGGCTTGCAGCTGATTCTTGACCCTGGGTTGTCTGAGCGTGACCGTCAACTGGGTTTTGAACATTTTTGGGATGGATTGGGCGACGACAAATTGGGGGAGACCATCGAAATTTCAGTGGATCTTACTGATTTCACTGACGATCCCCGATTGATGGCACATCTGAATGACTGTGTCCTAAATCCAGGGCCCCCGATGGTGGCCCGTCTTACCTACCGTTTTCAGCCCAAAACCGAGTTAAATCGCGCTCCTGAATCGTTAAAAGATTATGAGTATGTGATCTTCGGTGGCGCTGATCCTGACATGCATATTGGTGGTGCGTTTCGCCGTATGTTGCCCATCGATGTTCAAGGCGCGTTGCGTGATGCCGAGAAGGATCTTTCAAGCTGGCGTAATTCACCCTTAAGACCACTTATTGAAGAACTGTCTGCATCTCTGGACGACGAGACTCGTGAGGAGATTCAAACCCAGGTTGATGAGGCTCAGCGGGAACTGGCTGATCATGATGAGGTGGCAGCGACAGCCGAACGAATTAGCGAAAGGTTGATTGCTATCGCAGGCGAGCAACATGCCGTTCCGGTATCGCTCGGACTTGCACCGACTCGCGTTGATGCGCTGCTACGTAGCCTGCGTTTGCTGCTTGACAGTGGCATTCGTGGCATTGGCGATGCCAGTCTGGGGACGGCTAATCTGATTTTTCTGGCCCTGAAAAGTCTCGAACTTGATCGTCTTGTTAATGACGGAGAACGAGACCATACGTTTTTCGTAGTCGAGGAGCCGGAAGCGCACCTGCATCCGCACGTACAGCGCCTGGTCTACCGCTATTTCTTGGGTACTGACCGGGAGGATGGTGATGAAGGAACACCTTTGACAACGATCCTGACCACCCATTCCCCGCATATAGCCAGTGTCACACCAATCAGATCCATCGTTTTGCTGCGCCATGATCCGGAGGAAGGGAAGACGATTGCGGTTTCAACGGCAAACGCACCTTTTACGCCGCGGGACGAAGATGATCTTCAGCGCTATATTGATGTCACCCGCGGCGAAATATTCTTTTCACGTGGTGTGATCCTGGTGGAAGGAGATGCTGAACGCTTTCTTGTCCCGGCATTCGCAGATGCTCTTAATATTCCCCTCGATATGCTTGGGATCACGGTGTGCTCGATCGGTGGAACAAATTTCACTCCGTATGTGAAGCTCCTGGGGCCACGGGGGCTTAATATACCGCACGTGATTCTGACAGACCGTGACCCTATGGAGAACGGCCCTCCACTAGTTCGTAGGCGGTTGATCAATATTCTCGAGGTGTTTGAGGAGGATGTTGACCATGAAGGTATGGATGCTGATGAGGTGATTGAGCTTGCCAGGGAGTATGGATGCTTCGTCAATGAGACCACTCTGGAGCCAGAGCTGTTCACCGGTGGACTGGGCGAAGCCATGAAGTTGGTTATCGAACAAGAATTGTCTCCTAGACAAGCTACTCTGAACAGGATACAGGCGTGGGTGGATGACACGGACCAGCTTGATAATGTCCGGTTGTTGAAACTGATTGAGCGAATTGGCAAAGGGCGGTTCGCCCAGGCGCTGGCACCTTCGGTGTCGGAGGATGTATGCCCAGATTACATTCGTGAAGCACTGGAGTATATTTGCGATGCCGTCACGTAGTGTCAGTGCAGCCTACTTAGCTCAAGCTGCCGAGCTGGCCGGGAATCCGGGCCAGTTAGCCGCGTATCACTCCCAGGGACACTGCGTGGTGCTTGCTGGACCGGGTAGTGGTAAGACAAAGACACTCGTGCTGAAGCTGGCCCGAATCCTGGCTGAGGATGTTCAGGCTCCACGTGGTGCGGCATGTATCACATATAGTCAAGAATGCGCACGCGAGCTAACCCGTCGTCTCGAAGCGCTGGGGCTCAGAGAGGCACCGAATCTCTTTATTGGAACCGTTCATGGGTTCTGCTTACGCCATCTGTTGATGCCCTATGGACGACTGGCCGATCTGCCAATCCCATTTCCGCTGTCAGTAGCGTCTCAACGCGAGAGCGAACGGTTACTTCGACAATCTGGTGACCGTCTCTTTGGCGCAAACCATCCCTATAAGGCTATTGATCTCGGACGGCATCGCCGTTCGGTGTTGAATCGCAACAGCGTTGCCTGGCGTGCAGAGGAGGAGCTCGCTGCATGGGCTGAGGCCTATGAAGCAGAATTGCGGCAGCAAGGGCTAATAGACTACGACGATATGGTGATATTTGGCCAGCGTCTTATCATTGAGCATGATTGGGTTCTGCCTCTAGTACAGGCGAAATTTCCGATCCTTGCGGTAGATGAATATCAAGATTTGGGCGTGGCGCTCCATCGTATGGTCAAACGCCTGGCTTTCGAGGGAGGGGTACGCTTATTTGCAGTGGGTGATGCAGACCAATCTATTTACGGTTTCACTGGTGCCGATGGTGCGTTACTACTAGAACTGGCAGGCAGGAGAGACGTTGAAACAGTCCGGCTCCAGTTGAACTATAGATCAGGAGCGGACATCGTGAATGCATCGGAGATGGTGTTGGGTGAGGTTCGTGGTTATCGCGCAAACGACCCAAACCGCCAGACAACCATTGCGTTCCAGCTGTGTCCGGATGGCTTGGGGGATCAGGCTGTCTATGCTGTCGAGCAGATTATTCCTGCTGCGTTGGCTGCTAAGCCGGGCCGAACACTGGGTGATATCGCCATTCTGTACAAGGACTACCGTGCCGGCGATATTGTGGCCGATGCGGTGACAGCTAGCGGTTTTGATTACATTCGTGTGGATACCGCAGCACCTTATCGCAAAGTTGCCTTGACGAGCTGGGTGGAGGATTGCGCGGCATGGTGTGCTGGCGGTTGGCGTATCGGGCGCCCTCAACTGCGCGGACTGATAGACCGTTATCTGGCATTTCATCGGGCAAGGCTGGATGATGCATGCGCCCGGCGTAAGGGGCAGGAGTTAACCAGGCTACTTTGGGCACTTCGTGCCGACCAACATTCTGCGTCCGATTTTGTCGCGTCGTTGCGCAACGGTCTCGTTGATTCCCTGCTGGCAACTGAACCGACGCTTTCTGATCAGGCTGAGCAACTAGATCGCATGACTGCAGCACTTGCCGAAGGCGGTGCGTTAGCGATGTTGGATATCACGAGCCTAGGTGGTCGTGACGGTTCACCTGGGCACCTCAATTTGCTGACACTTCACTCAGCCAAAGGTTGCGAATATGACGTGGTTATCATGGTCGGCTTAGATCTGGGGAATTTGCCGTGGCGTAATGAGACGCCAGAGAAGCTGCGTGAAAGCCGACGTCTTTTCTATGTGGGGCTGACCCGCGCACGGGACGAGGTGCATATGCTGTATTCCGGTTTTGTTGATGGTCGCTACGGGCCTATGCGTCTGGGGCGTTCCCCATTTCTGGATGAACTAGAGGAGCGAATGCGGCGGGCTGGTTTACGATAGTCGAGAATAAGAGCGGGATCGAATCTGTGGACAGTCATAAAAGAAAACGCTGATAATCGCCCTACTTTCCAATGCTCAAGCTAAGGAAAAAAAGCATCAAAATTAACTCTGGTGCGAGCTGAGGACCTCTGTTGCGTGAAGAGATGTTCGTACACAGACTTAGATGGCCTCCGCAAGGTTAGTAAGACCCGTTATTTTTTCTTTCATTGTCCACTACTTGTACAGAACGGACGAGCTAACTGGGATGACGGTTCGCTATGTGCCAGAAGCGGACTTTAGCGGTTCAGAAGGCACCTTCAAGTTGCGGTCGGTTTATGTCGCCCATTGCACTTTAGGCTGGGGGATTGATTAAATTTATGTTGCTTTAGCTTTTGATCGCGCCTTTCAGACCGCAAATGGTTTTCAAATAACTCTCAGGTGGGCTGGTTTCTGTCGTGATTGACATGTGTAAATTGTATTTAACTTGTTGATATGTATTGTTTATTTTTTTTCACGTGTGGGCAGTCTTAAGTTGCATCCAACCATTACCTGATATTATAAAGCCATTAGAATTAAGACATTTAATCTATTGAAAGCAAAGGGTATAATCATTCAAATTATTAGTTACGGTTTGATGATATTCAGATGAGCACTCCAATCAAAGGGCTTAACGAGGCATGGTCTAACTATATATTTTGCCTTGCGTTACACATGGTTCTCCCTCTATCTCCATTGATTATCGAAGCTGTAATTCGAGCAAACCATGTCCCATCGATACAGACTATGAGCGTGACAACTTCACTTTATGCTATCGCAATCGGCCTCTCCTCAAGGAACATAGCCTTGTTTGGGATTTGCTTGCTTATAGGCATACTTTTTTCCATATTTTTTGGTATTACAGTGGCTACAACCAATTACGATGCAAACAGCAACTACTGGCCATTTGTAGTATGCTTAAGCTGTGTGTTCATAACACACGCTTGTGAGCGGTACAATAGACATGTGGCGGACTGTACTCCGTTCTTAGAATTCAAGTAGGAGGTTTAAAATGGAAAAAATAATTTCACTAATCTCTGAAAAAGAAAATCTAATTCTATTACTGTCATGTGTTGCAAGCCTTGCCGCTGCTCTTTTATCTTTAATTTCAGTAAGAAACACGATTAAAGAAAGGCGAGTGCTAAAAAGAAAAATACGGCGTCAATATATAATTCAGTACAAAAATAAATTTTCAAGGGTCACAGAAACTGAGCTTGATCGTAAACTCATGTCTATCTTGATTGAAATAGACACAAACATAGAGAAAGCAAAGAAAAATCAAAGTGTTACTTACTCTAAAGATCAAATTAATCATTTGAGAAACGTAAGACAAGCAGTAGAAAAAATAAAGATGCCTGTGGAACCTTTAGAACAGCGCTCTGAAGTTGGTAAACTCCGGTATTTAGAGAAGATAACCAAAGATATTGTTGATGCGCACTAAAAAACTGATTTTTCTGAATAAAAGGCCCGCATATGCGCAATGCCGATCAGTTAAGGATCGGCCAACCGATCCTTAATCTGCGGCACTCGGCACTATAACGGCTTCCTTAACAGGGAGCCGTTTTCTTATGCCACTTCTCAATGACCAACTCGATTTCAGCGACTATCCTCTGATGCTCCCCTTCTGCACAGCATCTTCCCGTGGAGTGGATACAGTGTAAGTATTCCCGTCAAACGACCATTCACTTTAGATAACCTCCTACAGATAGATTTTTGCAACGCCCGCTTTTTGCACTGAGCGGACAGCCCGAAGCGTCGAGAAGTCCACTATGAGCAATAATTGAACTGCTTTTCTTCGATATTAAGGGATTTGATATTAGCTATATACTTCCAAGCATTGTTTACAATGTATTACCGCATTACTGTAAATACATACAGGTTTGCTTTATGGTATACTTAATCGCTGATACTTATGTAGGAACTGGGATTGTATTTTAATGAGTAAAATCAATAAATTAAAAGTCATTGATCTATTTTGTGGTGCTGGCGGTTTATCCTGCGGCTTCATGAAGGGGAAAAATGGCGCTCATTTTGAAAGTGTCTTGGCTCTGGACAACGATAAGGCGGCTATCAGCACATACAATGCCAACTTTGGTGAGCATGGCATTGTAGCGAACATCGAAGAGTGGATTGCTGAAAACAACATACCTGAGGCTGATATCGTTATCGGCGGCCCGCCATGCCAGGGATTCAGCCTGCTCAACAAGAACCGAGAAGGGGACCATCGACGGGCGCTCTGGGAGCCGTATATGGATATCATTGAGAGGTCTTCTGCTTCTGTATTTGTGATGGAAAATGTTCCGGGCCTCTTATCCAGTGATGAGTTTCAGGACATCTGTGCTCGTGCTGAAAACATGGGGTTTCTGCTTCTGAATCCTTCTGTCCTTAATACGGCCGACTACGGTGCTCCGCAGACGCGCAAACGTGCTATTGCAATTGGAATTAAAAAAGAGCGATTCCTACTGAATAGCATCCCAGCATTCCCGCCTGTGCAGTCGCACCAGAATCCTGATAAAGGGGCGGATCTGCCAGCTTGGCTGACAGTAAGAGATTTTATAGGTGATTTGCCTGAGCCGGTTGGGACTGAGGTGCGTGATCTCCCACCCCCATTAGATCTCCACTTTGGGCGGAATCCAACCGCCCTTTCGCAGGAACGCTACCGTGCTGTCCCGGTAGGGGGAAACCGGTTCGATTTGCAAAAAAATAGACCTGACATTACCCCTGCCTGCTGGATTAAAAAAACCTCGGGTGGCACGGATTTGTTTGGCCGTTTGTGGTGGGAGCGGCCTTCTGTAACGATCCGCACTGAGTTCTTTAAGCCTGAGAAGGGGCGTTATCTACATCCAGAGCAACATCGTCCAATTACGCATCGTGAAGCCGCGCGCCTGATGAGTTTCCCGGATGAATTTGTTTTTGTGGGCTCAAAAACCGAAATCGCAAGGCAAATTGGCAATGCTGTACCGCCGGTTTTTGCGCAGAAAATTGCGACCTACGTGCTCAATTTAATGGAATACCTAATTCAAAATGGCGAGAAGATCGAAGAAGAGCGTACCGGAAACGCTGCGTAAACAGCTTCTGGCATTGATTACCGACTTTGAGTTTAAGCTTAAGGACGACTCCCTACGGGAACAGGTTTTGGCACTAATCCCCGCCAACCATTTGTTGCGGGATTTAGGCAGTTCTTTGATGAATGATGAGAATTGCAATTCAGCCCGTGACCGAATTCTGGCTTATTTACTCAAATATCCCGGCGTCATCATCCATGGTGACGAACTGATGGTTGTTGCGGGTATCAGTGAATATGCCAGAAGGATCAGAGAGCTGCGTGTGCAGTTTGGTTGGTCCGTATTAAGCGGCACTACGTTGAAGGAAATGATCGAACAAGGAGAGGTGACACCGGAAGAGCTCCATGCCAGTACGATTAACGTTCTTAAAACCGACGTTTATGCACTGATGGCAGCAGAACAGGACAGGGAAGCAGCCCTGCGTTGGAATGAAGCGAATGTTCTCAGACGAAGCAAGATCTCCACGAAAGATAAAATTCTGTCTTATCTGCGCAAGAATGTTGGCCGTCCCGTGACAGGCGAAGAACTACGATACCTTGCAAACGATAGCAAGGAATGGGCGCGACGAACACGTGAGCTACGAACAGAAGATGGCTGGCCAATCGCCACCAAAAATTCAGGTAGACCGGAGCTAGAAGTCGGAGCTTATTTACTCGAGGAAGATCGACAGGCTGAAGTGCATGACCGAAAGATTCCAGATCCTGTACGTGTCGCTGTACTTGAACGCGACCATCATGCATGCAGGCACTGCCATTGGTCTCATGCCCGTAAAATCGCTAATGACCCCAGAACCTTCCTCGAGTTACATCACATTGAACATCATGCTGATGGCGGAGAAAATACACTGGATAACTTAATTACTCTCTGTAATGTTTGCCATGATGAGGTACATCGTCGCAGGATTTCGCGGGAAGAGTTAATTCGTCTTCTGTAGGTTAGTTGAGCCTAAGGCCTTGTTATACATATTAACAAGGCCTGGTTAAATGATTAACCCCGACTGCACCCAAAATTCCTGTCACCTTCCCCAAAAACCTTCGAGTCAACCTTGGTAAGATATTCGAGTCGCTTTAATAAGTCATGATAATCAAAAATAAAACTTGTTTTATTTTTGTCCAGAATATATTTCCCGTTTTCAGGAAAATGAACCAGCCCAGGGCAATCTTCAAGCTGCAACCCTAATGCGCTGTACCATGCATTTATAATCATGCCCCTCAAGCAATCATCATCATAGCTACCAAGATGGTAGTATGCATCTTTATTGAATACAAGACAGGCGTGATAATGGCATTTTCCTGATTGAGAGTACTCCTTTCCCCACATATCTCGTAAAGTGTTTGGGTAGATTCGGGTTCCATTCTGTGCTCGTCGGTATTCATGAGCAGCAAGCATCGCTTTTAGGGAGTTAATAAACCTCGATATCTCACCTGACTTGAGATTAGGGAAGCAGCAAACAGTGTCACCATTATCCAATATCCTTGGGTAGTGGAGGTCTACTCGCACAGCCATAATGCGATTAAATTCATTTGAAGCATTGTCAAGAACATCAATTATGCTATCACGCCAGGCTGCCACATGAAGACCATGTGATCCTTGATATTGTTTCATAGTATATACCTACCTATCTATAAGTATTAGTTCAGTTGATGTTGTATGATGCATATATAACAAGATGAATAGATATAAATAGTAAAACACAGGTATAATAATACCTATCCAACTTGAATTTTTGTCATTTAGTTCACTGTGAGTTTGTTTTTTTTGAAAAAATCACTCTGCAATTAGATTCATTCTATTGAGTTTATAAATGCCATGTTGCTGAGTTTACTGGGATTAAGTAAGTCGTTCTTCCCCTCGTTTCAAAAAGGATTTTCTGCGTATACGCAAGATTTTTCAGCAATGGTTCTAAAGTCTTTTTATTCCTAAGTCGAACTGGTCCATATTGAAGAATGATGTTTTTCTTCAAACGTGCCAGACCATGGTAACGGCAATAATTGATAATCCAGTCGAATAGTTCATTTTCATCGTTGCTATTATTGCCACTTGAAAAGAAATGTTGATACTCTTCAAGATACCATGAGCTGATTATTTCAGCCGCATCCATAGCTATAGGGGTTATATCGCCTTCATCACCTCTGAAGAAATGGAGCAATGCCGCGATTCTTGCTGTATTCTCAGCAATTTTTGATGCACAATCTCTGATCTTAAAAAGTTCTCCTGTTGAAGCAATTTGAGTTTCAACGAAATTATACCAGTCGATCCATGCGCTGGCGGCTGTTGGTGAAAACTGCAACATGATTCTATCTTTGTGCTGATTAGATAGAATTAATTCTTTAATTCGTTCACTGAAAATTGGCATATGTTCTCTGGATGTTATGGGATTATTTATCTGCCGATACCCTTGAGTTGATACAGGATGGCTGAATAGGCATCTGGCATTAAATCCTGAATCCTTTGCAATTTTATTATTGCTTCTTTGAAATGTATTCAATAAATTTTGCTGAACCATAATTGATAATGTGACTCTTGCATCAGTTATAGTCAGTGGTGGCCTGTTTTTTCTGTCAATATGTACATCCCCGCCACTCCATATTGTATTGATGAGCGAAGGATTATTCAGTGCCGAACCACCAAACACCACACCACCTTCATCTGAGAGAATGCCGACCGATCGACCTTCTCCAGATAAATGATCTTTTAATGCCGCTGGAGTGGTGTCACTCATGATTAATCTGCGTGAACGAGGAAGGACAGGCTTTTTTGAATTTAATTCATCGATATCGTATTTGGTTTGAGAGGTATCAAGACCTTTTTTTATCTGCATTTTTAATTTGGCAAATAGAGCTTTCTTTTCTGCTTCATAGATCTCAACGGCACCGGAATACCAATTCATTTCTTCGGCGTGTTGCTGCGCGAACATTTTTTCGCATTCATGTATCGCAGAAAATACATTTTTGTCAATTGCACTTTTTCGTTCGCCTGATTCTGCGATTGTAACAAAAAAAAGAGATGTTGGACCTTTAAGTCCTCCAGGCCTTTCTACATCAACTTTGCTTTGGCAAGCTAAGGATACTGCGCTCAACATTGCAGACCCTATCATTGCCATGGGAGCTTTGGTGATATTTTGTTCTTCATACGCAGCATTTCTCATGATTGTTGGAAAGGCATCAATTGGGTAAGGAATTTTGTCCATCTTCTGCCTCAGAAGTTACTGTTACTTGAAAACATCGCCGAAATGAAGGATTCAATATCGGTTCTTAGCCAGCAGTTTTTGTTATTTAACTTTCTTGGTCTTGGTAGACCTTCAGGCAATGAATTTTGGCAAAGCCACTTCCTGATAGTCTGAGGCTTTCGTCCGAGAAGGATGGCGAGCTCCTTAACGGAAATAAGAGGAGATGCAGGAATATCTTTAGTTAACTGAGATAACAGGATGCCGCTCATTTGATCACCTCGTCGATGGAGGTATGAGCCATGCTAAAAAGTGAAAAAAGCGATGAGAGATTTAAATCAAGACGTAGAGATAGGTTATGAAGAGGTAAGGGGTCCGAGGGAGAACTGTCACTATCACTAGATTTGGCTGAGCGACCGCTGCTCCGTGAAGCACTATGGCTACGGCGAGATCTTGAAGCACGGTTTTTGGATTGAAGACGTGGGGATGAGAAACATTGCAAAACTGTACGGCTAATACTTCTCATGTGCTGCGAGAATCTTACCTTAGCACGAGCAATGAAGCATTTAGTTTCACTATAGGCATTTTTAAACAGAGCGTTAACCTGTGCCTGGCATTCGGCCCAATTAACTTCTGGACGTGTTGATTCAGCATTTGAATCTATGATGATAAGCATCTCCCGCTCTGGTATGTCAAAAGCTGGATTATTCATTCAATGTATCCTCTTTGAGTTAATGTATTAAAGTGGAAGAATTGTCACCACAAAGCGTAGTGATGTCAACTAAGTGATTTATTTATAACATATTGATTTATAATAAAATCAACACCAATCAACATCGATTTATTTTCAAATATCAGCCTGTTCTAAGATCCAGATCTCAATTTTTTCATGCCACTTCCTCAATAAATCCAATGGACGGCGTCGGTAATGTTTTTCGGCAAGAGCACTAGGCTTATGGCCCATAATCTGCGCAACTATGCCAGTGGGCACTTCGACCCATTCGGCAAGCGTACCAAAACTACGACGTAATCCATGCAGGCTGATGTGTGGTAATTCAGCCTTAGCTAAGGCTCGATTGTGCGCGGAACGCGGTTCAATAATTTTGCCGCTTTTGCTATTACTCCTGAAAACCCAATCCTCCTTATTTACGTCAAAATTTGGTGTTTGCACCAATGCGCTTAACAGGTGAGCGACATAAGAAGTGAGAGGTATGATACGTTCGCCTTCGATCTTGTCCTTAATCCGCATACTTGACCATTTGAAATCGACGTCAGACCACCGAAGTGACGCAATTTCTTCGCGTCGCGCTCCGGTGAGTAAAAGCACCTGAAGGTAAGCTGATGCAACAGTGTTATTGAGTTGACGTATAGCCTGAAACCAATTTTTTAACTGTTCTTTTTGTAAGCAATCTCCCGCTTTACTCGCTGATACGGGAACCATTTTTCTCACGTTATGATCTTGTGCAAGATCGCCATGGATTATTCCCTGATATTTCTTCTGGTAATTAGCCCATTTGATAAATGCACGCAACAGACGGTAAGCATGAGCAGTAACAGTAGGCCGATTTTGTCTTTCTGTACTTAGCCATGCAGCAATGTTCTCTGGTGTTAGTTCCGATAACGGTAGGTCGAGTAAGCTAGCCAATGGTCCAGCCGAGGTTGGGCCCCTGCCTCTTTTTTTACTTTCGCCTCCACGGCTGGACAAGTTCACGTGATCGGCAATATAGCGTGCAGAGTAAGGACGTTTAGTTTTGGCGCTGATTCCGGTTCTCAATTCTTGAAGATAATCTTCCCAAGCGCTTGAGAAGGTTACTTTCGTTTTACGAGATTCAGCCTGCTGTGATTCCGCTTCAGCAATTTTTTCTGCTTTAGCTATACGCGGATCTATCCCAGTATCGATTAATGTTTGCAGCCGCCTGGCTTCGGCCCTGGCATCATCAATCCTCCAATCGTTAATGTTGCCAATGGTCATGCGAAGGGTTTTTCCCGCATATACGCTTTGGAACACAAAAGCTTTTGTTCCGCGAGTTGCCCGGCATGCCAGAGTTGTTACATCCGCATCCCAAAGAAATGCTTGGTTTTTCCCTTCAGTTAAAGCAAATTTTCGAATGCGCTCGAAGGTGAGTTTTTGTCTCGGAAGTGCCATTATGGGGCTCCAAATGAGAAAGGTTACATCACCATAATGTAACGGCTGGTGTAAGTAAAATGGGGGAATAAACATCAACACCTGTCAATTTTTATCAACAGGTGTTTTTCATAACCTAATGTTTTATAATTGATTACTTGTTTTAAGAGTAGGTTTTTAAAGGGACAAAAATATAATAACGTCGCATTCGTAATGCGAAGGTCGTAGGTTCGACTCCTATTATCGCACCATCTTTTTAACGCAGCCTTCTGACAATCAAATAAATAACATTTCCCCTTAGTCAAAGAGACTTATGGCAACTTAGCCATTACATCCCTCTGACAGCTCCGGCAAACCATCACACATCTCCTGCAACTCATTAAACATCCTTGCCACATGGAAGCCATCGCACACGGAATGATGGACCTGTACCGCCATAGGCAACAACACTTTCCCATCCTGTGCGTAGTATTTTCCAAACGTGAACATAGGGGAAAAGAAGTTCTTCATGTGAGCAATATTCATAGTAAAGTTAGTAAACGTTACCCAGGGAATAGACGATACGAAAAAGACATTTTCCCGTGGCTCTTCTTTCGGCCAGTAAGAAAGGTTATTGCCATAGCGCGCAACGTCTTCTGCATAGGTGTTCTGGAAGTGATGCATATTGCCGTCGAAGTGGCTCCACAATGACGAAAAAGTCTCCGTTTCGGGATGGAAAATGGTATAGCTTGGATGGATTTCATTCCATATAACCAGCTCATTGTCCTTCATGGCCATACGGAATTCCGGATGCCGGTTCATGATTTTAGAAAGGAGAAAAATAATCGTCGGGTAAAACTTCCAGCCGACCTCTTTGATATGTTTTCGCAGCACGGTAATGTCGATCAGAACCGTTTGGTTAATTGTACACTCTGCAAATGACTGGAATACCTCAAAATGTTCTCTCCTTGCCCAACGAGATAAATCAACAGGCGTATATTCCGGCATTGTCTTTTTCATTTTTAAACCTTTGATTATCAAAATGGTTTTAGGTCATAAACAGCCCAACACCCATTCAACTGCACCTGATTACCTCGTTAACCTCAGGCTGAGGTTTTCCGAACAGGTATCCCTGCACGAGATCGCAGCCAAGCACCTGAAGACGTTCAAGCTGCTCTTCGGTTTCAACGCCTTCTGCAATGACCCGCATATTGAGGCTCTTGGCCATGCCGGTAATCAGTTTAACGATATTCAGTGCTTCATTTTGCGTGGATATAGAATTCACAAAGGATTTGTCTATTTTGATTTTGTCAAAATTCAGTTCACTCAGTCTTGAGAGTGAAGAATATCCCGTCCCGAAATCATCAATAGAAATTTTTACGCCCAACGATCTCAGCTTTTTAAGAATACTGATCGGCATGTTGCTGTCACTGAAGAGCGAAGACTCGGTAACCTCTAGCTCAAGGCGGTTAGCCGGTAGTCCTGTCTCTTTCAGAATGGACTGCACCATCGTCGTAAACGATTTGCTGCCCAACTGAATCGGTGAGACATTCACAGAAATTCTTGCCGGAACGGCCCAGGAAACCGCTTCACGGCAGGCAATCTCAAGCACAATTTTGCCAATTTCATTGATTTTGCCGGTTTTTTCGGCAACGGAGATGAAGCTATCCGGCGACAGAATTCCCCTCACAGGGTGTTTCCAGCGAATAAGCGCTTCATAGCCGTAAATTTCATTACTGAATGAATCGACAATAGGCTGGTAATAAACAACGAATTCATTGTTATCAAGTGCCAGCGCCATATCATGTTCAAGGGTTCTGCTTTCCTGTAATTTTTGCAGCATCCACTGACGGAAAACTTTTATCTGCTGCGAACCCTCCTTTTTGGCCTCGTAGAGTGCCAGATCGGCAAATTTATAAAGATAATCAGAGCGGCGTTCATTATCAGATAAAACGATACCCACACAGGTGGCAATTTTTATCAGTTGGTTATTAATGGTATAGGGCTGGCTGATATGGTTACTGATTTCTTTTGCGCGCGAAACGGCTGCCGTTTCGGTGAGGCCACTCGACAGAAGGGCAAACTCGTCTCCGCCCAAACGGTAAAACGTATCAGTGGCGCTGCTCATTGAGGTGAGCCGTCTGGATACCTGATTCAACAGTAAATCACCGGCATCATGGCCATAGGTATCGTTGACCTCTTTGAACCGATCTAAATCAAATAACATCACCGTGACAGGGATGTGGTTTTTGTCTGCCTGAAGATTAATTTTGCTGAGATCGTCCCAGAAGAAAAGCCGGTTTTTCATGCCGGTCAGGGAGTCATGATAAACATCATACTCCAGCTTCGCGTTCTGAATTTGCAGCTTTTCTTTTGATATCTGAAGTTCGTCAGCAAGGCTTTTAACCTGCATGTGTGCTTTGAGAATGTTTTTATTCTGGTAGATCATTAAGAACCCCAGAATAAAGCTTAATATCACCAGAAGTAACGAAAGTGCGGAATAGATATAATAGAGTATTTGTATTTTTCTATTGGATTCATTAATCGTATTAATATCTTTAGTTAACGCACTTGAAGAGAGTTGGCTGAGTGGCGCATCGAGCAGGTGCATATTAGCCAAATATTTTTTTAACTCTGCATGGCTCATTTTTTCCAGATGACTATCCAGATAAGAAAGTATTTCTTCCAGGCGAGCAGCGAGCGCCTGATGCGTTTTATCGCTTTCAATATAGCGACCTAAATCTCCCCCCTTCATTAACTCACCCTGGCTGAGCATAATTTCGAGGCGCATGCGGGCCTGGTCTATCGTAACCTCATCGGTATCGGTTGCGTACAGACCAAGCCATGATTCAAATCGGTAATACTCTGATACCAGTTGAGCCACGGACCAGGACTCAGTGTAGTGAGTCAGTTTTTGCAACTCTTGCTGACGATCGTAAACAAGAAATGCAATATACCCTGTCGTGATAAAAAGAGAAAAAATGATACCAACCAGTATCCTGTTCATTATGTTCTCCTGAACTGCTATTCAATCTTCATTTTGCTAACCTGCCATGCCGAGCGCGAGTAATAAATCTGATTATTCAATTCAGGAAGACTGTCATAAGGGTAAACAATGAATGATGGGCCTTTATCGCGAATGCGCATATATTCGCCATTGATCTTTAATGCAAGTATGGCATTGTATTTTTTAAAGTCGCTGAGAGGGATCTCGGTAGCGTAATCATTGAGCGCAATAACATTAACGACAGAACCCTTCGCGCCAACATAATCCATGAGTTTGCCCATTGGGACACCCTCAAATTTTGTACGGCCAGTGTACCAGGGAGATGTCGTCTCAAAACTCACCATACCCAGTTTTTCAAGGCTGGCGAGATCAAACACTGCTTTTCCCTCTTCATTGGTATTTTCTATATTACCGTAAATCGTCAAAATGGGTTTTCCAACGGGTTTTGGCAGCTCGCCAGCCCAGGCTAAACTCTGTACCAGACAGCATACCAACATTAGGGTTAATCGCATTATGGCCTCCACTTTTGAACAGAAGTATATGAATTATAATTTAGTTATCACAGTAGTTTATGTATTTTATTGAGTCGCTATTACTTCTGTACTTGTTTGATGGTTAAGTGTAACTAAATCAATGACTTGCGTGGTTTTGGGCGGGGGCGTTTGAATCACATTCCACGCCTCTTTTTTTTGAGGCACGCTAGACTGACTTGAATAAACTCTCTTGCGTTTAAAAAACGATCGCTTTAATTGGGTGTTATTTTCTCACCGCAAAGATTGTATCTGACATGGACAGGTAAAAAAAACGCCACCCAATGGGCGGCGTCGTCATATTTAGCGATTGTCCAGCGTAGTGCACCGTTACTTTTTCGTGCCCGATGAAGCATCGAGTGGCAAACGCCATAGCTCGTAGCGTTCATGACCGGGTTTGACCGCTCCAGCAAAGTGGTCATTGAGGCTACTTGAGGTAAAGATCAGGTCACCGTCCGGACGAATAGCCGGCGTGTCTGGCCAGCGTACGGATTCATTTTCAGCAATAAGCGACATTGTACGGGTCTTCGGCTCATACCTGACAATGCCGTTGCGGGTGACATCCGTAATATAGAGGTTGCCCTTTGCATCGGTCACCAGACCGTCCGTGTTACCTCCCACTGTGCCCAGATTCTGGATTTGTCCGGTAATCTGCGCATCGGTTGAGCCCGGCTGCTTCAGAACGGCAGTCGGTACCGCGTACGCATGTGTTCCCGTCGTCACCGTCCAGTACAATGTCTCAGCATCGGGAGAAAGCGCAATGCCATTGATGCCAATCAGCAGCGGTTTACCCGGCCACACTTCCGCACCGTGGGAAACGACTTTTACGCCGGGTTCAATCTGTAGGGCAGGGTGGCGATCCAGTACGCGCCGGGCTGCGCCGGCGGTAAAATCCACAACGATCAGACCGACACGGTTTTCAGGCGCACTTCGCGATCCGCTGTCGGAAATGTATGCGATACGACGATCTTCATCGACAACGACATCATTGAGGAAGCTCGCCTTACGGTCAGCCACGCCGTCCAGCGGGATTCGTTTGACCGTGCGGCCCGAGTCGAGATCCAGCACGACCAGTTTCTGCGAGCCTGCGGGGGATTCCGTTTCTCCCGCGACGAACCCCATATCCAGCGCCCATAACCAGCCGTTCTTACGATCAACATAAAAGCCGAGCACGTTGCGCAGGTTCCGATCGGGAGCAGAATCTACCGCGTTACCCTGGCGTGACGGAAATGCCGTCAGGCGCGCCGGGCCCGACTGAGTGCGGGTATCCAGAATACTTAACGTGGCGGGGGCACTGGCCGAAACCAGTCGCGGCGTGCTGACAAAGGCTCGGCCCTTTGCATCAAAGTGAATACCGGCGATTGGGGCATTAACCGACCCGGAAAAAAGCGCCGGCTGCCCGTTCACTGGTGTATCCCAGCTTACACCTGAATAGCTGCGCCAGCGTTCAAGAGGCACCTGATTCGCCGCGCTGGCGCAGCTTGCGAAAGAAAACAATACCGCCATCGCAATGGCGGAGAAAGTACGGGGACAGTGGGACATAAATGCTCCAGTGAAGAGAGTAAGAAGCGGCTTCTTAATTCGGTATCAAAGAATGGAGCGGAACGTGCCGCCCTCGACGCGTACCGCAGCTCCGTTAGACGCTGCACCGAGTGGGCTTGCCAGCAGCGCGACCATAGCGGCTATTTCGTCAGCCTCGATCATTCGCGCAAGCATGCGTGGGAAGTAATGGCGGGAAAGACGCACCCCGGACATCACGTTAATGTCGAACATACGCAGCTACTCCTTGTCGGTTATGTCGGCGAATCCTGCGGTCGCTCCAGTGACAAGTGCGGTCTTACCAGCGAGTTGAAGATCCATAATTTTTGCCTTTTGGTGATAAGTGCGGTCACTTTACTCATCGCCCAATCGGAGATAAATTAGCGAAAATGAAAAACATTTGTTCGTGAAAGAGCAAAATGAGCAGAAAATTCGATTATCTCGGCGATGTTGAAGTCTTCATTACTGTCGTTGAACATGGCTCATTTACCGCGGCTGCGGTTGCCCTTTCAACCACCCCCTCAGTCTTAAGCCGCGCGGTGTCCCGCCTTGAAGTACGTCTTGGACGACAGCTATTACAGCGCACCACTCGTCGCGTGGGGCTCACGGAAGCCGGACGAATTTATCTGGAGCAGGCGCGAGCGGCGTTTTCCCTGCTTGATGACGCCGAACGGGATGGTCGTGGTCAGGGGGGCGATCTGACGGGCCGTGTGAGGATCAGCGTTCCGACCACCTACGGGCACTATTGTCTGCCGCCCCTGCTGGCTCGCTTTTCTCAACAGTATCCGCACGTTCAGGTAGAACTGAATATCACCAATCGCAACGTCGATCTGATCGCAGAGGGATTCGATCTCGCTGTTCGTCTGGGTCAGATGCCCGATAGTGGCTTAGTGGCGCGCAAGCTGGAAGATGCGGCATTGCTTCTGGTGGCATCCCCTGCTTACCTTCATCGAACGGGCGTCCCGCAGACGCTGGATGAGCTGCAACAGCACCGCTGTCTGCCTTTTATCATGCCGCGAACGGGGCGCATTGCACCCTGGGTGTTCCGGGATGATGGACGCGACGTTGACTGGCTGCCCCGTTCAACCTTCGAAATATCGGATGACGTGCTGGGCGTGGTTTCACTGGCGGAACAGGGGATGGGGATCTGCCAGAGCTATGAATTTATCGTCCGCGACAGGATAGCGCGCGGCCAGCTCGTCGAAGTGCTGCCCCATTTACGCGGGCGCTCGCGGCCTTTCTCCGTGATCTTCGCGCCGCACCGTCGTCAGTCGGCAGCCACTCGCGCGATGATCGCCCTTCTGACCGCAGACGCATGACAAGGAACTGTTCACCATGAAAAAAGATAGCTATGCCTTTCTGATCCCACTCATCGTTGGCGGGTTGGCGTTGATATTTGGTTTTGTTGTCTGGTCAAGCCAGATTTATCGCGTGACCTTTCTCACCGTCCTGGGAGAACAGATTCTTGCGGTTGGCGCATTGCTGCTGCCGCTGGTGGTGATGGCGATGTTCATCGCGAAGAGAGCGTTCAAAGGCAAAACCGTTGTTGACGTTGTCAAAATTTACCTCGGCCTCATCATCATCAGCCTGCCGGTGGTCATTTTCGTCATCGTTACCGCGGCCTGGCTACTGGGCGGAGAATACTCTGCCTGGAGTCAACCTTACCGGTATGAATCCGGCAGCCGAAAAAGCTGTTCGGGGGCGAAAGTCTATGAGCCGGAACTCAAGAGAGAGATCCGCATCTGTTACCCGCAGGGGAATTATTTTATCGACAGCATCCTGTACGTGGAAAAGCGGAGTAATTCGCTGGGCATGGTGGTGCTTTGGGCAATCACAAGGCCCTGAACCCGGGGCCGACTCATCCCAATTAGCTCGCTTCCAGCATCCCAAAGCTCACAATCCGCGAGCGGCCCAGCTCTTTCGCCCGATACAAGGCCACGTCTGCAGCGCGCAGCAGGCTGTCACTCTGGGCATGTTGCGGGTAGCTGGCGATACCAATGGATACATCCACTGGACCAATCTCGGTCAGCCCATAGCGAAGCGACAGCTCATGCACGCCGTTGTAAATTTTCTGCGCACAGGCATGCGCTTCTTCTTCACCGGCACCGGAAAGCAGAACCAGGAACTCTTCGCCACCGTAGCGGAAGGCCATCCCCGTATTATGCGTGGCGCGCTGAACAACCGACGCCACGCTTTTAATGACCTGGTCACCCGCTTCATGACCAAAGCGGTCATTAATGCTCTTGAAGTGATCGATGTCGATCATCAGACAGCTTACCGGTTGCTCGCTTCGCATGGCCTGCGCCATTTGCGTCCGCAGCGTATCTTCCAGGTGATGACGGTTACGCAAACCCGTGAGCGGGTCGAAGAGCGCTTTTTCAAGTAGAGCATCGCGTAGCTTCTGGTTGGCCAGTGCCAGCCCCAGCGCTTCAGCCATAAGTTCAAGATAAGCGCGGGAGGGGGCGGTTTCAGGGGTGATGTTCTGGAAAGAGAGCAGGCCGATGGCTTCGCCCTGCGCAATGAGCGGAACGCACAGGGACCTGTGCGCTTGCGATTCTGGCAGGTGATAACAACCAATGTCCGGCTCACCGTTCACCGGGGGATGGCTCTGCCCGCGCCGGACGGCCCAGCATTCATCCGGATGGAATGCGGGTGTGTCGCCCTCCGGGGACAACCATTCTGCTGCGCAGCGCATCTGCCAGGGTTCGCGATCAAAAATATATAACCGCCCGGAAACGCCCGGCGCAATATTGGGCGCAAACAGCTCTGCCACATTAATAACGTCGGCGAGGTTTTCACAGCCCTGCAACCGCTGGGTCATACGAGCCAGCAGCTCGCGGATCGCCCAGTCGGCATCGCGCTCTTTTTCCAGTTGCTGTCGCACCAGCCCATTCTCGCGGAAGATGCGGATGGCCTGGGCCATATCGCCTATTTCATCAATCTGGGTAAAGTTCGGCGTTTCAACGGCATAGTCCTGCGAAGCCAGCCGGTGTACGACGTCGCTCAGCCGAACCACCGGATGGAGCACACGACGCTTGAGAATAAAGCCCATCACGAACAGGAAGAGCAGGGCCGTGAGGCCGACCATCACTTCCGACACCGTGCGCAGTGTTTTCGATGTTTTGGTGGCCGCCTGTACGTCGGCAATGATGCGCTTATCCAGTATCTGGCGGAAATGATCAATCTGGCTCTGCGCGCGCTCCATCTCTTGTTCGTAGACAGGGCCATAAAGCAGGGCAACGGCCTGCTGTTGCTCGCCACGGGCTATGCTGTCGAGTGCGGTTTGCTGCTCGTCCTGCAGTTCATCAATGATTTTTAATCCTTCCTGAAGCAGCATGAGCTCTTCGCCGGAGGCGCCGTTATCTTTTAACTGCACCAGATGATGCTCTATGCTTTTTAATTCGCTCTCTTTTTGCCGATATTCTTCCCGAATAGAGGGTTCTTTTTTGATGACGAACAGGCGCGCTAAATCAGAGAGCATCCAGGTATTTGTCTCGATCTCTTCCGTAAGCCGATCAAACACCTGCCGTTGCTTAACGGCCTGACGTTCAACGCTATCGGCGTTGGATGCCAGGAGCATAACGATGCCAGAAGCGAGGGTCAGGCACACCGTGGCACCGTAGGCCCAGTTTGTTATCGTGGCGATTCGCACCTGTGGGATCCTTCTACGACAAGAGTGGGGAGGCGTTTTTCAAATTATAGAAAATGTTTGATTTAGCGTGAAAAGAAAGGCGGCAAAGAGCCGCCTGGAATGAAGAGAAACATCATAAATCTGGCCGGTTTTTTCCTTCTTCGATGAAGTCTGCGTCCAGCTCTTCGGCGTTACCTTCATGATCGCGCCCTGAGAACAGGTTCCAGCAGGCGATAAACAGCGCGGCAATCAGCGGCCCGATGACAAAGCCGTTAATGCCGTACAGCTCCATGCCGCCGAGGGTGGAGATCAGGATCAGGTAGTCCGGCATTTTTGTGTCTTTGCCTACCAGCAGCGGGCGCAGAATATTGTCCACCAGCCCGACGATAATCACGAAGAAGCCGACAATAAACAGCCCTTGCCACAGCTGGTGGGTGGCGAACAGGAAGATGGCCGCAGGCACCCAGACAATCGCCGAGCCGACGGCTGGCACCAGCGAGAGGAAGGCCATCAGCGCGCCCCAAAGTATGCTGCCATCAATGCCTGCAATGGCAAACGCAATCCCGCCGAGCGTGCCCTGCACCACGGCGACCACCGCCGTGCCTTTTACCGTTGCCCGCGAGACGCCGACGAATTTGGCGAACAGGTGCTGTTTAGCGAAATCAGACAGCGGCAGGGAATCAAGGATCTGGCGCACCAGATACGGGCCGTCCTTGAGCAGGAAGAACAGCAGATAGAGCATGATGCCGAAGCTGATGGCAAAACCGAACGTCCCCTTACCGATCAGGAACGCGCTGCCAGCCAGATACTGACCACCCTGCAACGCCACGTCAGAGAGTTTTTTCTGGATTTGCGCGGCGTTAGTCAGGTTGTGGTCCGCCAGAAAACCGCTGGCCCAGTCCGGCAGGCGGTTAAAGATGCTCGCGATCACTTCCGGGAATTGCGTGTTGTTCGCTTGCAGCTTGGTGTACACCACGTTCAGCTCAATGGCGAGCGAGGAGAGGATCACCATCAGCGGGATAAAGACGATCAGGCAGATAATGCACAGCGTCAGGAACGAGGCCAGCCCGTTGCGATCGCCAAGCGCAGCGCGCAGTTTGTTTTTCACCGGGTTAAAGATGATGGTCAGGATGGCGGCCCACAAAATCGCGGAGAAGTAGGGCGACAACACGTCGAAAAAGGCCCAGGTGACGAGGGCGAGAATAAAAATGAAGAAACCTTTGGTCAGTCCATTAAAGCGCATAGTGATTCCTGGTAACGAATAAGCAGTGTCGACTATAGAACTGATTTGAGGATTTACCAATAATTCTGCGGCTGGCGTGCCGGGCGATGGCTTCGCCTGACCCGGACTATCAAACCTCAATCATGTGTTATGTTTAGATGAGATTTTAAACAGCTCAGGACGACAGCATGGAAAAGGTCTTTTCAGGCGGGTGCTTATGCGGCGCGGTTCGCTTTACCGCTGCGAACGGGGGCAATGTGCATACCTGTTCGTGCGATATCTGTCAGAAACACACTGGCGCACAAACCGTCGTATGGATTGAGTTCCCGGCGGAAAACGTGCAGTGGACCGGTCCGGGTGGACGTCCGGCGACATGGCGATCGTCGGACTACTCCAGCCGGGCGTTTTGCCCCACCTGCGGCAGTTCTATCGGCGCGATTGATGATTCACCCACCGTTGCCTTATTTACTGGCGTGTTTGACGATCCGGACCAGCCGGAGTTTGCCCCGGAAAATCACTCCTTCGACGACATGATGCCTGCCTGGTGGCGACATACCATGAGGGAAGCGTAAAAGTATGATCCGAGGGTTTGTCGATACCACTTTCGCCTGACCGAGAATCTCAGTTATTCACGCCATGCTGTAAGCATCTGCTTGCGGAGGTGCTTATGGCCTGGCGTCCGATTCTCTATGTGATCCTCACAACCCATCCCCGACTCAGCGCGCGTCGTGCCCGTCTGCGTCTGGTCATCTAGCTTTTTATTAACAATCGCGGTATAACACACCTTCTTTGGATGTTTAGATGTCCATACGTTTAGAAGGT
>Ga0157371_10001128_pt1 | contig 28821 bp, 27 predicted proteins | sample C45metaG_FD_113462 | JGI IMG/M metagenome (GOLD analysis project Ga0157371, IMG submission 113462) | Corn rhizosphere microbial communities from Kellogg Biological Station, Michigan, USA - C4-5 metaG | ecosystem: Host-associated > Plants > Roots > Rhizosphere > Soil | place: USA: Michigan... | reverse complement strand
GCGTCCATGGCGGCGATGGACTCGATCACATCATTGAACTCGCTGTAGCACATGTGCGTATGGATCTGCGTTTCGTCGCGTACACCGCCCGCCGCCAGGCGAAATGCCTGGACCGCCCAGTCGAGGTACGCCTGCCAGTGCGCACGACGCAACGGCAAGCCTTCGCGAAACGCTGCCTCGTCGATCTGAATGATCCTGATCCCGGCGCGCTCCAGGTCGAGCACTTCATCACGAATCGCCAGGGCCAGTTGCCGGGCCTGCACCTCGCGTGAGACATCCTCGCGCGGGAACGACCACATCAGCATCGTCACCGGCCCGGTGAGCATGCCCTTGACGACCTGATCGGTCTGGTTCTGGGCGTAGCGTATCCAGTCCACCGTCATCGGCGCCGGGCGCGACAGGTCGCCGTAAATGATCGCCGGCTTGACGCAGCGCGAGCCGTAGCTCTGGACCCAGCCAAAACGCGTGAACAGATAACCTTCGAGCTGCTCGGCGAAGTATTCGACCATGTCGTTGCGCTCGGCCTCGCCGTGGACCAGCACGTCCAGGCCAAGACGCTCCTGGATGTTCACGGCATGACGGATTTCGCTGTGCATGGCATCGGTGTAATCGTTGACCGACAGCTTGCCCTGCTTGAACGCCTGGCGCGCCAGACGAATCGCCGCCGTCTGGGGAAAGGAGCCGATGGTGGTGGTCGGGAACGCCGGCAACTGCAAGTGCTGGCGCTGGCGCTCGATGCGCTGCGCGAAAGGCGAGGCACGCTGAGCGTCACCCTCGCCAATCGCCAGCAGACGCTGTTGCACCGCCGGCCGATGAATGCGCGTGGACTGCTGGCGACTGTGCTGCACGGCATTGCTGGCGTGCAAGGCCTGCTGCACCTCGGGTGCCTGGGGCTGGACGAGGGCTTTTGCGAGCAGGGCGATTTCAGCGCATTTCTGCACGGCAAAGGCCAGCCAGCTTTTCAATTCGGCGTCGAGCTGGTCCTCGCGGGCCAGATCGACCGGGCTGTGCAACAGCGAGCACGAACTGGCCACCCACAGGTTGGCACCAAAGCGTTGCCGGGCCGGCTGCAACTGCGCCAACGCCGCTTGCAGGTCACAGCGCCAGACATTGCGGCCGTTGACGATGCCCACCGAGAGCACCTTGTACGCCGGCAGGCGATCGAGCACCGTCGGCAATTGCTCGGGCGCACGCACCAGGTCCACGTGCAGGCCGTCGACGGGCAAGCCGACCGCCAGCCCGAGATTGTCCTCCAGGCCGCCGAAGTAAGTGGCCAGCAGCTTTTTCAACGGTGAGTACTGAAGGATGTGATAGGCACGCTCGAAGGCATTTTTCCAGGCAAGGGGCAGGTCGAGGGTCAAGATCGGTTCGTCGATCTGCACCCATTCCACACCCTGGCGTGCCAGGCGCCCGAGCATTTCCCCGTAGATCGGCAGCAGGCGTTCGAGCAGGTCCAGCTTGTCGAAGTCACTGCCCTTGGTCTTGCCCAGCCAGAGGTAGGTTAGCGGGCCGATCAGTACCGGTTTGACCTTGTGCCCGAGCGCCAACGCTTCGTCGACCTCCTCGAACAACTGTTCCCAACTGAGCAGGAAGCGCTGGTCGGCGGTGAACTCCGGGACCAGGTAGTGATAGTTGGTGTCGAACCACTTGGTCAGCTCCAGCGCGGGCTGCGCCTCGCCGTGCCGGCCTTCGCAACAGGTGCTGGCGCCACGGGCCATGGCGAACAAGGTGTCCAGGGTCGGCAGGCCGTTGCCGCCCCGGGCCGCAGCGAAACGCTCGGGGATCACGCCGAATGCCAGCGAGTGGCCGAGCACCTGGTCGTACCAGGCGAAATCGCCGACTGGCAGCAGGTCGAGGCCGGCATCGCGTTGCGCCTGCCAGTGGCGTGCACGCAACTCGCGTCCGGTACGTTGCAGGGCGGCCTGATCGATATCGCCTTTCCAATAGGCCTCGAGGGCTTTTTTCAATTCGCGCTCGGCGCCGATGCGCGGAAAGCCGAGGGTGTGGGCAAGGGCCATGGGATGGTCACTCCAGTCAATGATGGCGCCATTGTCGACAACCTGACCAACATGAGACAAACTCAATCTATTCGCGTTGATCACGAAATCCATTCATCATTCAATGGGAGGCCGGCCGTGCTGGAAATCCGCCATCTGAAAACGCTGCACGCATTGAGAGAGGCCGACAGCCTGGTCGAAGCAGCAGAACGCCTGCACCTGACGCAATCGGCCCTGTCACACCAGTTCAAGGAACTGGAAGAGCGCCTGGGCCTGCCGTTGTTCATGCGCAAGACCAAACCGATCCGCTTTACCAGCGCCGGCCTGCGCCTGCTGCAGTTGGCCGATGCAGCCCTGCCCTTGCTGCGCGGTGCCGAACGGGATATCGCCCGCCTGGCCGGTGGCACGGCCGGCCGCCTGCACATGGCGATCGAATGCCACAGTTGCTTCCAGTGGCTGATGCCGACCATCGACCAGTTTCGTGATGCCTGGCCCGAGGTCGAGCTGGACCTGGCCTCCGGCTTCTCGTTCGCGCCCCTGCCGGCCCTGGCCCGCGGTGACCTCGACCTGGTGGTCACGTCGGACCCGGTGCAATTGCCCGGGATCACCTACGTGCCGCTGTTCACCTATGAAGCGATGCTCGCCGTGGCCAACCAGCACAGCCTGGCGAACAAGGCGTTCATCGTGCCGGAAGACCTGGTCGACGAAACCCTGATCACGTACCCGGTGGAGCGCGACCGCCTGGATATCTTCACCCGTTTTCTGATTCCGGCAGACGTCGAGCCCGCCCAGGTGCGCACCTCGGAACTCACTGTGATGATGATGCAACTGGTGGCCAGCGGCCGGGGGGTGTGCGGCATGCCGCACTGGGCGCTGCACGAGTACAGCGCGCGTGGTTATGTCAAAGGCAAGCGCCTGGGCGACAAGGGCCTGTTCGCCACCCTGTACGCCGCCGTGCGCAGCGACATGCTCGACGCACCGTACATGCGTGACTTTCTGCTGACCGCCAAGGACACCTCGTTCTCGACACTCGATGGCGTCAGCGCGGTGCGTTGAGCCTCAGGCCGTCTGGATGAATTGCGCATAGAGCGGCAGGATGTGGTCCCGCGTCAACGGCGCCAGCGGCAACCGTGCGCAGTCTTCCAGGCTGACCCAGCGCGCCTCTTCGATTTCGGCAGCGCACGTGACGTCCTCGGTAATGACCAACTGAAACAATTGGCAATGCACCTGGTAACCGGGTTCATTCGCGGCCGGCGCGCTGAACGCTCCCAGCGCCAGGGCATCGGCTGGGTCGATGCGCAGGCCGAGTTCTTCGTGCAGCTCGCGGGCCAGGGCCTCGATCGGACGCTCGCCGGCGTCGATCTTGCCGCCCGGTTGCATGAAGGCCTGGGTGCCGCGCTTGCGCACCAGCAAGGTCTGCCCCGAGGCGTTGAGTAAGAGTGCTGCGGCGATGGTAAGGGTGTTTTTCATGCGCGCAGGATCCCAGAACTCCTCGACGCCGACAAGCGCCACGAACGACGAACCGGCTTGCATCCGCGCAGCGCAGGCGGCATAAACGCAGACATGACCCTACCTGCGCACGATGAATCGGCCCTGGCCACCTTCCACCCTGGTATCCGCCGCTGGTTCGAGCAGCGCTTCGCCGCTGTGACCGCCGCACAGGCGCAGGCATGGCCGCTGATCAAGGCCGGGCAGTCGGTGCTGGTGGCGGCCCCGACCGGCTCGGGCAAGACCCTGACAGCGTTTCTCGCGGTGCTCGACGACCTGATTCGCCTGGGCCTGGCGCAGGGCGGGCAACTGGCCCAGCGCACGCTGGTGGTGTACGTGTCGCCGCTCAAAGCCTTATCCAACGATATCCAGATCAATCTGCAGCAACCGCTGCAGGCCATCGCGGCACAGTTGGCCGAGCTCGGCCTGCCGCCCGTGGCCATCGACACGGCCGTGCGCACCGGTGACACCCCGCAGCAAGACCGCGCCCGAATGCGCAAGCGCCCACCGCATATTCTGGTGACGACGCCGGAGTCGCTGTACGTGCTGTTGGGCTCCGACTCCGGCCGACAGATGCTGGGCACGGCTGAAACGGTGATCGTCGATGAAATTCATGCCATCGCCGCGAGCAAGCGCGGCAGCCACCTGGCGCTGAGCCTGGAGCGGCTGCAGGGCCTGTGCTCGCAGCCGTTGAGGCGCATCGGCCTGTCGGCGACGCAGAAACCGGTGGCCGAGGTGGCGCGCTTCCTGGTGGGGCATGCCCGCCCCTGTGCCATCGTCGACATCGGCCATGCACGCGCCCGCGACCTGGCCATCGAGGTGCCCCAGGTGCCGCTGGCGGCGGTGATGGCCAACGAGGTCTGGGAAACGGTTTACCAGCGCCTGGCCGATTTGGCCCGCGAGCATCGCACCACCCTGGTCTTCGTCAACACTCGGCGCCTGGCCGAGCGGGTGGCCCGACACCTCAGTGAACGCCTGGGGCGCGAGGCGGTGGCCGCGCATCACGGCAGCCTGGCCAAGGAGCAACGCCTGCTGGCAGAGCAGCGGCTCAAGCACGGTGAACTGCAAGTGCTGGTGGCCACCGCGTCGCTGGAGCTGGGCATCGATATCGGCGACGTCGACCTGGTCTGCCAGATCGCCTCGCCGGGTTCGATCTCGGCCTTTCTGCAACGCGTCGGGCGCTCCGGGCACCAGGTCGAGGGCACGCCCAAGGGCCGTCTGTTCGCCACGTCGCGCGACGACCTGATTGAATGCGTGGCCCTGCTCGACTGCGTACGCCGCGGCGAACTGGACATTCTGCACATCCCGGTCGCGCCACTGGACGTGCTCGCCCAGCAAATCATCGCCGAAGTCAGCTGCCAGGAATGGCCCGAGCAGGCGTTGTTCGAACTGTTCCGCCAGGCCATGCCCTATCAGGGTTTGACCGAGGCAAACTACCAGGCGCTGCTGCGCATGCTTGCCGACGGCTACAGTACGCGCCAGGGCGTGCGCGGGGCGTACCTGCACCGTGACGCCGTGACGGGTACCCTGCGCGGCCGCCGTGGCAGCCGCCTGGCCGCCGTGACCAGCGGCGGGGCCATTCCCGACAACGCCGACTACAGCGTGCTGCTGGAGCCACACAGCCTGAACATCGGCACGGTCAACGAAGACTTCGCGGTGGAAAGCATCGCCGGTGACATCTTCCAGTTGGGCAATACGTCCTATCGCATTCTGCGGGTGGAAAGCGGCAAAGTGCGCGTCGAGGATGCCCAGGGCATGCCGCCGAACATTCCATTCTGGCTGGGTGAAGCCCCCGGGCGTACGCGCGAGCTGTCGTTCGCTGTGGCCCGCCTGCAGGCCGACATCGACCAGCACTTGCGCGAACATGCCGGCGACGTCCACGCCTTGTGCGCCTGGTTGTGCGCAGAGCGCGGCCTGGCACGCGACAGCGCCGAACAGTTGAGCGACTACCTGGCGCGCAGCCGCGCGGCGCTGAGCGCCCTGCCCTCGCAGGACACCTTGATCATGGAGCGTTTTTTCGACGAGTCGGGCGGCACGCAGTTGATCATCCATGCCCCGTTCGGCAGCCGAGTCAACCGCGCCTGGGGCCTGGCCCTGCGCAAGCGCTTTTGCCGCACGTTCAATGTCGAGCTGCAGGCAGCAGCCAGCGAAGATGCGATCGTGCTGTCGCTGTCGACCAGCCACAGCTTCGAACTCGATGAAGTCTGGCGCTACCTGCACCCGGCCAGTGCCGAGCAGGTGCTGATCCAGGCCCTGCTCGACGCCCCACTGTTCGGCGTGCGCTGGCGCTGGAACGTCGGCACCGCGCTGGCGCTGCCGCGCTTCAGCGGAGGGCGCAAAGTGGCGCCGCAGCTGCAACGGATGAAAAGTGAAGACCTGATTGCCACGGTGTTCCCCGATCAGATCGCCTGCCTGGAAAACCTCGTCGGTGAACGGCAGATCCCCGATCACCCGCTGATCGCCCAGACCCTTGACGACTGCCTCCACGAAGCGATGGACAGTGACACCTGGCTACACCTGCTGCGCCGGATCGACCAGGGCAGTATCGACCTGATCAGTCGCGATCTGCCGGCACCCTCGCCCCTGGCAGCCGCGATTCTCAGCGCCCGCCCGTACGCGTTCCTCGACGATGCGCCGTTGGAAGAGCGCCGCACCCAGGCCGTGATGAATCGACGCTGGGACCCGACACAGTCCAACGCGGAACTGGGCGCCCTGGACCGACAGGCGATCGAGGCCGTGCGCTCGCAGGCCTGGCCAGTGCCCACCCGCAGCGACGAAATGCATGAAGCCCTGGTGATGCTCGGGGCCATGACCGAAGAGGAAGCCCAGGCTGGCCTGCAATGGCTGCATGCCCTGGCCAGGAGCGGCCATGCCACGCGCCTGCAACTGGCCAACGGCCCGGCGTTATGGGTGCCGCTGGAGCGCCTCGGTGGCCTGCTGGCGGTTTACCCTGGCGCCCGTCTTGACCCGCCCCTGCAGCCGTTGAAGGAACAGCAGCCCTACGCGTCGCAGGAAGCGGCCGTGGTCGAATTGCTGCGCGCCCGGCTGAGTGGTTTCGGGCCGTTGCGCCTGGGCGATATCGCCGCACCGCTGAACCTGTCTGCCGGCGTCGTCGAGCAGGCCCTGCTGCGCCTGGAGGCCGAAGGCTACGTGATGCGCGGCCATTTCGAGCCGGGAGTGGAAGAGCGGCAGTGGTGCGAGCGTCATTTGCTGGCGCGTATTCATCGCTACACGGTCAAGCGTCTGCGCCAGGACATCGAACCGGTTTCCTTGCAGGACTTCATGCGCTTTGCCTTGGACTGGCAGCACCTGGGTCAGGCCGCTCGTCTGCGCGGGCCGCAGGCCCTGAGCGAAGTGCTCGCCGGCTTCGAAGGCTTCAGCGCGGCCGCGGCGGCCTGGGAAAGCGAACTGCTGCCGGCACGCCTGAGCGACTACCAGGGCCAGTGGCTGGATGATGCCTGCCGCAACGGTCGAACGATCTGGACACGCCTGTCGACGGGCGGCAAAGGCGCCGTCGCGACCTTGCGCAGCACTCCCGTGGCCTTGCTGCCACGCTCCCACCTCAACCTGTGGCGCAGCCTGACCACGCCGGCGCCGGTCGAGTCGCTGTCGGCCAAGGCGCAGAAGGTCCATGCGGCATTGAATGAACAGGGGGCCTTGTTTTTCGACGAACTGGTCAGTGACGCGCGCCTGTTGCGCAGCGAGCTGGAGGGTGCACTGCAGGAGCTGGTGGCCGCCGGCCTGATCAGCGCCGACAGTTTTGCCGGGCTTCGGGCCCTGATTGCGCCCGCCAGTCGGCGCCAGGCCCACAGCAGCCGACGCGGCCGCGGTGCGTTCATTGGCGGTATGGACGACGCCGGTCGCTGGGCCTTGCTGCGGCCGCCTTCGGCTGGCGAGGACGACGTTCTGGAGCACGTGGCGATGACGTTGCTGCGCCGCTACGGGGTGGTGTTCTGGCGCCTGCTGGAACGCGAGGCGGACTGGCTGCCCAGCTGGCGGCAACTGTTACGGGTGTTCCATCGCCTGGAGGCGCGTGGTGAGATTCGAGGCGGCCGGTTCGTCGGCGGCCTGGCCGGCGAGCAGTTCGCGCTGCCCGAGGCGGTGGCATTGTTGCGCGAAGTGCGCAAGCGGCCGCTGGCGGGCGAGCTGGTGGCGATCAGTGCCAGCGACCCGATGAACCTGGTCGGCACCCTCTTGCCCGGTAGCCGGGTGCCGGCTGTCAGCGGCAATCGCGTGGTCTATCGGGACGGAATCGCGGCGGCGGCCATGATCGCCGGCAAGCCGCAGTACTGGCTTGAGGAAACCGCAGAAGTGCGCCAGGCATTGATTCAGACTCGCCGTTGAGGCGGGCGCGATCGAGACATTCCGTCATAACAACGGCTTTGCAAGTTCAGGCAAAAAAAGTCATCCTCCGCGCCGCTGATCGGTAATGGGCGTTCCTGCGGAACCACATAGGCCGGCTCTTTATCCGTATTACATCACCTGCGCAAGAGTTTGCCGTCATGACAACAGATCGAGATCATCGGATCGATTTCTATCGCGGTTTGGCATTGATCTTCATTTTCTGGGATCACATTCCAAACAATCCTCTGGCGCACACCACCATGCGCAACTTCGGTTTCAGCGACGCGGCAGAGCTGTTCGTGTTCCTGGCTGGCTATGCCTCGGTGCTGGCCTACGGCAAGGTGGCTCGGCGCGACGGGTATTTCGTCTCTACGGTGCGTATCCTGCGCCGTGCGTGGGTGCTCTACGTCGTGCATATCTTTTTGCTGGCGCTGTTGATGGGGATCATCTTCGTCGCCAACAACCATGTCGAAACCCGTGACATGATCCAGGAAATGAACCTGGGCTACTTTGTCGGCAACCCGCAGCAGGCGATGGTCGACGAGTTGTTGCTGCGCTTCAAGCCCAACCTGATGGACCCTCTGCCGCTGTACATCGTGCTGTTGATCGGCCTGCCGATCATCCTGCCGCTGTTGATCAAGCGTCCCGGCCACGCCATCGGCCTGTCGCTGACCCTGTATGCGGCCACGCAATGGTTCGGCTGGAACATTCCGGCCCATGACAACGGCTTGTGGTATTTCAACCCGCTGGCATGGCAGGCCATTTTCGTCATGGGCGGCGTAGCGGCGCTCCACGCTTCAAAACTGCCCAGCACCGCCAACCGCTCCCTGGGCCAGCAGCCCCTGTTCATCGCCTGCGCCGGGTTCGTCGTGGTCAGCGCAATCATTGCCCTGTCGTGGAAGGCGCCCGCGCTGCATGATGCGTTCATGCCCACCTGGCTCAGCGACCACCTGTACCCCGTCGACAAGACCAACCTGGCACCGGTGCGCCTGCTGCACTTCCTGGCCCTGGCCTATTGCGTGGCCACATTGATCCCCAAGGGGGCGTGGACGCAACAGTGGTTCGCCCAGAAAATCGCCATGATGGGACGCTACTCATTGGAAATATTCTGCCTGGGCGTACTGTTGGCACCACTGGCCGACATGGCCAATGCCTTGGCCAACGATCGATTCGGCATGCAGATCGCCAGTGCCTTCGCCGGTGTGGGTCTGATGCTGGCCCTGGGCGAGTGGCTGGACCTTAACAAGCGCCTCGATCGGCGCCAGGCGCCGCCGGTGACCCCCGCCCCGATCCTGCCCAAGAGCGCTTGACGGCAAAGCGGTGGCGCCTGCCGGCGAATCCAGGCAGGACCGCCGGGATCGCTTCAGGCGTTGCCCGACAACTTCAGGCGGGCGGCCTGGGTGAAGTCCAGCATGCGTTTGAGCGGGCGCACGGCGTGCGGCACCAGGGCAGGATCGACGAAGATCTCACCGGTGCCCTCACGCAAGCACTGCAATGTGCGCTGCAGGGTGTTCATCGCCATCCACGGGCAATGCGCGCAACTGCGGCATGCGGCACCATTGCCGGCAGTGGGGGCTTCGATGAAGACCTTGTCCGGGCACAACTGCTGCATCTTGTAAAAAATGCCGCGGTCGGTGGCCACGATGAAGGTTTGATTGGGCATCCGTTGCGCAGCGGCAATCAACTGGCTGGTCGAGCCCACGGCATCGGCCAGGTCGATCACCGACTCGGGTGACTCCGGATGCACCAGGATCGCAGCGTCCGGATAGAGCGCCTTCATGTCCTCCAACTGCTTGGACTTGAACTCCTCATGCACAATGCACGCGCCATCCCACAGCAGCATGTCGGCGCCGGTCTTTTTCTGGATGAATCGCCCCAGGTGCTTGTCAGGTCCCCAGATGATCTTCTCGCCATTGTCCATCAGGCTTTCGACGATCTCTAGCGCGCAGCTCGACGTCACCACCCAGTCGGCACGGGCCTTGACCGCCGCCGAGGTGTTGGCATAAACCACCACGGTGCGCTCGGGGTGCTGGTCGCAGAACGCCGAGAACGCCTCGACCGGGCAGCCCAGGTCCAGTGAGCAGGTGGCTTCCAGCGTGGGCATCAGCACGCGTTTTTCCGGGCTGAGGATCTTCGACGTCTCACCCATGAAACGCACGCCGGCGACCACTATGGTGCTGGCAGAATGCTGGGTACCGAAGCGCGCCATTTCCAGGGAGTCGGACACGCAGCCACCGGTTTCTTCGGCCAGGGCCTGAATGACCGGGTCGCAATAGAAATGCGCGACCAACACGGCATCCCGCGCCTTGAGCTCGGCAGCGATGGCTGTTCGATAAAAAGCTTCTTGTTCAGCGTTCAGGGGCTGGGGTTGCTTCGCATCGAGGTGCGCCTGAACCAGGAGGCGTTCGGAAATCTCTGTCATGTCATAAGACCCACAGGCCAGTTGCGCGAGGCGCGCAGTATACCACCGCTACCGTGGGGCGTTAGCCGTGCGACAGGTCGAAAAACCCATCCAGCGGCACGGCCCTGGAGGGGCCGCCAGTGCCGGCCAACGGAATTGCCGAACGCCAACGCAACCTATCTCGCAGGCCGAATGTCCCAGCCAAGGACTGAATCGGGAACTTCCATGGCTGGCCAATCGATCGACACTGCACCCAAAGCGCACGCCTCCACGTGGCAAGCGCATGCGCGAACACATCCCCTGCTCTGGGCCCTGACCCTGATCGTCATTTCAGCGGGTGTTCTGCTGTGCGTCTGGAGCCTGATCAGCGTCTGGCGTCATGCGGACACGCAGATCCTGCACTATGTCCTGCTGGGCGGTACCGGCGGCTTGCTTGCCACCGGCCTGGGGGCCGCCATTGCCTTGGCATTTCGCAGTATTGCGGCCAAGGTCCAGGATGTCGCGCTGGGCTTCGCCGGCGGCATGATGCTGGCGGCCAGTACGTTTTCGTTGTTGCTGCCCGGCCTCGAAGCGGCCAGGGAGCAATTCAACAACGATGTGGGTGCGGCCTTGATTGTGATTGCCGGCCTCGGTGCCGGCGTCGCCTTGATGCTGGTGTTGGACACACTGGTGCCGCACGAGCACGAGAACAGCGGTCGACAGGGCCTTCATGACGAACGCCTGCACCGGGTATGGCTGTTTGTCCTGGCGATCACCTTGCACAACCTGCCAGAGGGCATGGCGATCGGTGTCAGCCTGTCCAAGGGCGACCTGGCCGTCGGCGTACCACTGACCACCGCTATCCTGCTCCAAGACATTCCAGAAGGGTTAGCCGTGGCCATGTCGCTGCGCGCGACCGGCCTGGGCCGGGGCAAGGCAGCGCTGGTGGCGTTGGGTTCAGGGCTGATGGAGCCCCTGGGCGCATTGCTGGGGCTGGGGCTGTCCAACGGCTTCGCCTGGTCCTATCCGGTCAGTATGGGACTGGCGGCCGGCGCGATGATTTTTGTGGTGTCGCATGAAGTCATCCCCGAAACGCACCGTAATGGCCATCAGACCCCCGCGACACTTGGGTTAATGCTGGGTTTCGCGGTGATGATGTTCCTGGATGTAGCGCTGGGCTGACGACAAACTTCAAGGAAGTGTCAGTGCGTTGGAAAAACAGTTAGTGAAAAGGCAAAAATTAACTGTTGCTTTGCATGACTCGAAAAGCGCTGCCTTCTTAATACAAAATAGTTGCTGTACAAGACCGTTCGGTGGAGAATCATTTTCGAAAGCTGCTTTCTATATCCTTGCCCATCGGTTGTTCATTCTTTCGATTGATCATTACCGCCGTGCACGATCTAACAATGTTCAAGAGCCCGGCTCATAACTCGTCAGGAAAAGACATGTCAAAACTCGCAGAATATCGCCAGCTGGAACGCCACCTGGCCGAACAAATTCAGGCACTCGAGGCCATGAAAGGCGACAAGGCTCTGGAACGAGAAATCGAGTTCGAAGGCAAACTGCGCACCTTGCTGGGCGAATACAGCAAAAGCCTGAAGGACGTCATCCTGATTCTCGACCCGGTCAATGGCTTGAAACTGGGCAAGACCAGCAGCGCTCCGGAAAAAGCCACTCGCAAGGCACGCTCGGTCAAAGTCTACAAGAACCCGCACACCGGCGAAGTGGTGGAAACGAAGGGGGGCAACCACAAGCTGCTCAAGGCCTGGAAACAAGAACACGGCGCTTCGGAAGTCGAATCCTGGCTGGCGTGATTGCCTGATCTGCATTGCACAGGCCAGATTACGGGGAAAGGTGCCCACCGCGGGCACCTTCGCTCCTGACACGCTCTACCGCCACACTGTAACCACGCCTTTCAGGCGACAGGCTGAATGCAGCGCTCGAGCCTGAGCGCCTGGCACGGGCAATCAGCCCTGAACGTACCCGGAGCCCAGCTCGGCACCCGTCACCGGGTTGCTGGTGGGATCGGACAGGGTTCGCGCCTTCAAGGCCTCCAGCACTTCGACATCAGCCGAAGGCAACGTCACCGAGGCCAGGCCATCACCGCCATCCACTGCCGGTTGTGGATCTTCTACATACTCCCACTCCCCGCCTTCGTTCCATGGCCCCCGTACGTTCGGCTCGCCCGACATATTGAAATACTTGTTGGTGAACTCCGGCATGCCTGGCAGCTTACCTTGCGGGAAGTTCGGTTGAATGGCATGCAAGGCTTTTTCGAACGATAACTGGTGCGCTATTTCGCGGGTCATGAGGAAACCCAATGCCTCTTTCACCCCAGGATCGTCCGTCACGTTCATCAGTCTTTCATAGACGATCTTGGCGCGCGCTTCGGCGGCGATATTGGAACGAAAATCAGCAGTAGGCTCGCCGATAGTGTCGATATAGGCCGCTGTCCAAGGTACACCGGCAGAGTTGACCAGCGGCGCCCCGGCGCCATACAACAACGAGGTGATGTGCGAGTCGTTGCCGGCCCCGTTCAACGACCGATAAAGTTCACCTTCTTCTTCCACGCCTTCGGCCAATTGACCTTTGGCGCCCTTATTGAGCATGACAATGATCGAACCGACGATTTCCAGGTGGCTCAGCTCTTCGGTGGCAATGTCCATCAACAGGTCTTTACGACCAGGATCATCTTCGGCCAGGGCTTGGGTGAAATAACGGCCTGCTGCCGCCAATTCACCCTGGGCACCCCCGAACTGTTCCAACAGAAGATTGGCCAGTCCTGGATTGGGACGAGCAACGCGCACGGTGTATTGCAGACGCTTATTATGTAAAAACATGATGTAACCTCAGGCTTTTCGATGATAAAAGCATCGCTTCGCTCTTGGTAGCGAGAGGAAATACAGCAACGCAGTCTTAGGATCTGAGAAGGCCAGCCTGAGGTTTGTCCCAATCAGATTTGATAATGGGGACGGGAGGTTATGCGAGTTTCGTTCAGTGTTTAGGACCGACGGGGAAAACAATAATCACGTGCAGACTCGTGAATACTGACTTACGGAAGGTTTCCAACAAGATGGGGACAGCGAAGGGGGGAACATCGGTTGCAACCTGGAGGCCCCGTCGGTGGGCCTCGCACGTTGCGGTATAGCGGAAAATGGTGGGTCGTGTGGGATTCGAACCTACGACCAATTGGTTAAAAGCCAACTGCTCTACCAACTGAGCTAACGACCCGACGTGGTGCGTATAATACTGATTTCTAACGAGAATTCAACACCCTATACAAAATAAATCAGAAATAGCGTGTCGGGTCGGCCAGGCCCGCAGCGCGGAAACCCTCAGCGCGCAAGCGGCAGCTGTCGCATTTGCCGCACGCACGGCCTTCACTGTCGGCCTGGTAACAGGAAACCGTCAGGCTGTAGTCCACGCCATGCCGCACCCCGACCTTGACGATGTCGGCCTTGCTGAGCATCTGCAGCGGCGCCTGAATCCTGAACCCCTGCCCTTCCACGCCGGCCTTGGTGGCCAGGTTGGCCATGCGCTCGAACGCTGCGATGAATTCCGGACGGCAATCCGGGTACCCGGAGTAATCGACCGCATTGACGCCAATGAATATATCCTGCGCACCGAGTACTTCTGCCCAGCCCAACGCCAGAGACAGGAACACAGTGTTGCGCGCAGGCACGTAGGTCACGGGGATGCCTTCGGTGGGCACTTCCGGGACCGCGATGCTGTCATCGGTCAGTGCCGAGCCACCCATGCCATCGAGGTTCAAACCGATCACCTTGTGCTCGATGGCGCCCAGGTCCCGAGCGACACGCTCGGCGGCCTGCAACTCGGCGCGGTGCCGTTGGCCGTAGTCGAAGCTCATGGTGTAGCAGGCGAAGCCCTGGGCCTTGGCCATCGCCACCACGGTGGCCGAGTCGAGGCCGCCGGACAGCAGAATGACCGCCTTTTTTTCATGCAGTGCTTGATCGTTCATGTCATCGCCCCGGTTCGTCATTCCATAGGATCTTGTGCAATTGCATCTGCAGTCGCACCGGCAGGTTATCGCTGACGATCCAGTCGGCCAATGTGGTGGCGTTGAGCTGGTGATGGCTGGCGGAGAAGAACACCTCCCCGGCACGCTCGTCGAGTCGATATTGAATCAGTTTGGAAACCGCCCAGTCATAGTCCTCGCGCGAGCACAGGACGAACTTGACCTGGTCGTGGCGATTCAGCAAATCGATGTTTTCATAACGATTGCGCGCCACTTCTTGGGAACCTGGCGTCTTGAGGTCGACCACACGACTGACGCGCGCGTCCACCGCCGAGATGTCCAGGGCGCCACTGGTTTCCAGAGAGACCTCGTAGCCGGCGTCACACAGCCGTTCCATCAGCGCGATGGCATTGGGCTGCGCCAATGGCTCGCCGCCCGTCACGCACACGTAGCGAGGCTTGAAGCCCGCCACCTGTTCCAGGATCGAGTCCAGGGTACGCACGGTGCCGCCGCTGAACGCATAGGCGCTGTCGCAGTACTGACAACGCAAGGGGCAACCGGTAAGGCGAACGAAAACGGTGGGCAAGCCGGCCGTTCGTGTTTCACCCTGCAACGAGTAGAACACTTCGGTAATACGTAATGTGTCTTGCATAGGGTCCACGGGCGAGACAGCTAAACAGGCTGACCGCCTCTGTTGGGCACTTCGGCAACCCGCAATCGCGTGGTCCTCCGAAGCGTCGATCGATAAAAGGGCGCTGATTCTAACGAAAAAACCCGCGCCAGGCGCGGGTTTCTTGACTTGCCAACGGTCAGAGCCGTTGCAGGTCGCGCTGCGCCAGCTGCGCAGCGGAAGTACCGGGGTACTGACTGACCACTTGTTGAAGAATGCCCTTGACCCGATCGGTGTGACCGAGACGGCGTTCGACGTCAGCGAGCTTATACAGGGAGTCCGGCACTTTGTTGTGCTTCGGGTAGGCCTGGCTGACCTTGGCAAACGCCTGGCCGGCACCCTGCAAGTCGCCTTTGGCCAGGTTCACTTCACCCAGCCAGTACTGCGCGTTGCCGGCGTACTGGCTGTTGGGGTACTTGCGCAGGAACGCTGCGAAAGCCTGGCTGGCCTTGTCGAAATCTTTCGCCTTGATCAGGTCGAAAGCGGCATCGTAGTAAAGCTTTTCCTTGGCGGGGTCAGCAGGTTCACTGCCGGCTTGCGCCTGACCCGCGGGCGCCGAAGGCGTACTGGCGGCGTTGATATCGCCACCCGTCGAAGAATTATTGGCTGGGGCCGCAGCAGAAGATGCGCTGAGGGCTCCAATCCGACTGTCGAGATCCTGATAGCGTTCCAGACCCTGCTGCTTGAGCTGCTGGATATCGTTCTGCTGGACTTCGACCAGACCGCGCAATCGCGCAATCTCTTCCTGCATCTGCTGCAGTTGCATGAACAGCTCGCCCTGTGCCGAGACCGGAGCCGAAGCCCCGGACCCGGCATAGGCGCCGCTCGTACCGTAACCTGAGGGCGGATAGCTACTGCCGGCGCTACTTCCGTAGCTCCCTGCATTATTGTTGCTATCGACCACAGGCACCGCGCCCCACGTCATCATCGGCAGGGCGAAAGCCAGAACAGTTACAGCACGGCGGCACGTTCGCATGACGAATTACTTACGCAGTTCGACGCGACGGTTTTGAGCCCAGGATTGCTCGTCGTTGCCGGTAGCAACTGGACGCTCTTCACCATAGGAAACCAGTTCCAGCTGTGCAGGGGAAACGCCTTGCAGAACCAGGTAACGCTGAACGGCCTTGGCACGACGCTCGCCCAGAGCCAGGTTGTACTCGCGAGTACCGCGCTCGTCGGTGTTGCCTTCCAGTACGACGCGGGCGCCGTTGGCTTTCAGGTCCTTGGCGTGAACGTCCAGAGCGCGCAGGGCTTCTGGCTTCAGGTCCGAGCTGTCGTATTCGAAGTAGAAAGTGGTGATAGCGCGCAGAGCGGCTTCTTCACTCAGGGAGCCGTCGACGGCACCGGTGTTGGCGCCGTAGCCAGCGTTAGGGTCAACGGCGGTGCCGCTGCCTTGACCGGCGTCGTCGCCACCTTTGGAAGAGCAACCTACAGCTACAGCCATGGCCAGGGCCAGCGCAGCAAACTTACCAAACTTCAGCATTTCCATTGTGAAACTCCTAATGAACCCCAGTGTGTTAAGTACAACGTAAATCGCCGCGTCAGTTCAGGTAAGGGGACCAGGACGGTTCTCTGACTTCGCCTTGAGCGGTAGGAAGCGGGAGCCTCACGCGGCCGTTTAGCGACACGAGCATCAAGACTCCCCGGCCCTGCTGGCGGGTGGCGTAGATTACCATGGTGCCGTTGGGCGCAACAGTAGGTGACTCATCAAGAGTGGAATCAGTAAGAATCTTTACGCTTCCACGCTGCAAATCCTGCGCAGCCACCTTGAAATTGGTGAATCCATCCTGACGGTGGATCATCACCAGCGTCTTCTCGTCAGCCGACAGTTTAGGGTTGGCGTTGTAGTTGCCGACGAAGGTCACGCGTTCGGCATTGCCACCGCCCACGCTGGTTTTGTAGATCTGTGGCTTGCCACCACGGTCCGACGTGAAGTAGATCGTCGAGCCATCCTTGCCCCAGAAGGGTTCGGTGTCGATGGCCGGGCTGTTGGTGACCCGCGTCAGTTGGCGCGACCCCAGGTTCATCACGTAGATCTCCGGGTTGCCGTCCTTGGACAGGACCACGGCCAGGCGGCTGCCATCCGGGGAAAAGGCCGGTGCACCGTTCAGGCCTTCGAAGTTGGTGATCTGGTCACGACGACCGGTGTCGATGTTCTGCACGAAGATGCGTGGGCGCTTCTGCTCGAACGACACGTAGGCGATGCGCTTGCCATCCGGGGCGAAACGCGGCGACAGGATCGGCTCACGCGATTGCAGCAGGGTCACCGCACGTGCACCGTCATAGTCCGAACGTTGCAGCGTGTAGCGGGTGCTGTTGGCGTTGAAGCGCTCGGCCGTCACGTACAACAGGCGGGTGGAGAACGCGCCCTTGATACCCACCAGCTTTTCGAACGACTGGTCGGAGATGTAGTGCGACATGTCGCGCAGTTGGTCGGTGCTGCCTGACACGCTACCGGTCAGCACGGGCTGCTCGGTGGCGACGTTGAACAGCGCGTATTGCACCTGCAGACGGCCGCCGGCTGGCACGATGTTACCGACCATGACGTACTGGGCACCCAGGGCCTTCCAGTCACGGAAGATGATTTCGCTGGCCTGGCTGGGCTGGCTGATCATGTTCTGGCGAGGAATGGGCGCGTAGTAGCCGGAATTGCGCAGGTCGTTGCCGATGATCTCCGCCATGTCTTCCGGCAGGACGTTACCGCCCTGGAAGCCGAAGGGAACGACCGCAATCGGCGCTGCCCGGTCGGTCCCGCTGGTTACCAAAATGTTCTTTTCGTCGGCCACGGCCATTCCCGCAGCACAACAAAGAACGACAAGCAGGCCTCTTAGAAGGGTAATCACAACGCTAGATCCTCTGGTGTGAACGTCATCTTGAATGAACGATAAGGGTTGAACTCGTTCGGCTTCAAGCCTTGCATTTCCGTCAGGCGGCCAATGTTCTTGACCGCGGCGACCGCTGAGCTGTCGAACGGCCCGTCCCCGCTGGAGCGTGAAACGCTCACCGTGGTGATCGTGCCATCGGGCAGCATGTTGATTTGCAGTACAACCGTCATGTTCTTGCGCGCCGAAGGTGGACGAGCCCAGCCTTCCGCAGCCCTGACCCGAATCAGGTCGTCGAAGTTACCCGCCACTTCGTCACCCAGTTCATCGGCCAGTGCCTGTTGGCGTTCCGGCTTGTCGGAAAGCAGGTCGGCCAGTGCTTGCGCCTTCTTGTCCTCGGCCGCCTTGCGGGCAGCGTCCTGGGCTTTCTTCTTGGCAGCGTCGGCCGCCGCTTTTTTCTTGGCGTCTTCTGCCGCTTTCTTCTTCGCCTCTTCCGCAGCAGCCGTTTTCTTGGCGTCTTCGGCGGCTTTTTTCTTCGCGTCCTCAGCAGCCTGTTTCTTGGCGTCCTCGGCCGCTTGCTTCTTCGCTTCTTCGGCGGCCTCTTTCTTGGCGGCCTCCTCTTCAGCTTTTTTCTTCGCCAGATCGGCCTGTTCGGCCTTCTTGGCCTCTGCCTTGGCCTGTGCAGCTTCCGCTTTCGCGGCCGCTTCGGCCTTGGCCGCTTCTGTCTTGGCGGCGGCCTCGGCCTTCTTGGCTTCGTCGGCCTGCTTGGCTTGCTCGGCTTTTTGAGCGGCGTCCTCTTTCTTTTGTTCCGCAGCCTTGATGGCTTCCTGCTCGACCTTCTTGGTCTCCATCTGCTCGACTTCGGTCTGGCGAGCCGCTGACTTCTTCGCCTCGCCTGCCAGTTTCTGATTGGTCTGCGTAGTCGCCTGGCTCTTGGACTTCAACTGGTACAAGGTCGCCTGCACGATAGGCTTGGACTCGGGCAGCTCGGGTGTCATGGCGAAACTGACGAACAGCATGCCGAAAATCACGACATGCAGCGCCACCGCCCACACCGTGGGCCAGAATAGTTTTTCCGAGGCAGCGGGCTCTCGATGTCGCATCACGGCGCCTCGGTAATCAGGCCGACGTTACCGACACCTGCTTGCTGCAACCCGCCCATGGCACCCATGACCGAACCGTAGTCCACGGCCTTGTCACCACGGATCAACACCTGGGTACGTTTGCCGTTGGCGTTGCCCTGGGTGATGATCGCCTTGACCGCCGTGGTCATCTGCGGCAGCGTCATGGCCTTGGCTTGTTGCTTCTCGGTGTCGACTTCGCTACCCAGGTTCCAGTAGTAGGTCTTGTCGGCCTTGATCGAAATGGTCAGGACCTGAGTGTTGTTGTCCTGCGGCAAGGCTTCGCTGGAAACCTTGGGCAAATCAACCTTCACGCCCTGGTTGAGCATCGGTGCGGTGACCATGAAGATAACCAGCAGTACCAACATCACGTCGATGTAGGGCACCACGTTCATCTCGGCGACCGGCTTGCGTTTGTGGCGAACTCGGGCCATTGGGATTACCTGCTCACTCTTCGCTGGTGTGCACTTTACGGTGCAGGATGGCCTGGAACTCGTCAGCGAACGTGTAGTAACGGCTGATCAAGGTTTCGCCGCGGGCCGCGAAGCGGTTATAGGCAATAACCGCCGGAATGGCCGCGAACAGGCCGATGGCAGTGGCGATCAACGCCTCGGCGATGCCGGGAGCCACGGTCGCCAGGGTGGCTTGCTGGGCCGAAGCCAGGCCACGGAACGAGTTCATGATGCCCCACACGGTACCGAACAGGCCGATGTAAGGGCTGGTCGAACCGACGGTGGCCAGGAACGGCAAGCTTTGCTCCAGCTTTTCTTCCTCGCGGGAGATCGCCACGCGCATGGCCCGGCCCACACCTTCCATGACCGCGTCGGGGTCTACGCCTGCCTGCTGGCGCAGACGGGAAAACTCCTTGAAACCGGCGCGGAATACCTGCTCCACACCCGAGTCCGGGTCCGGGTTGCTGCCTGCCTGGCGGTACAGCTTGGACAGGTCGATGCCTGACCAGAAACGTTCCTCGAAACTGTCGAGGGCGCGTCGACCCGCGCGCAGCATGGTGCTGCGTTGAAAAATCATGATCCACGACGTGACCGAAGCGGCCACCAGAATCAGCATGACCAACTGCACCACGATGCTGGCATTGCTGACCAAACTCCACATGGAGGTATGGTCGACGACGTTAGCTTCCACGCTTAATCTCCTGCTCTTGGGTATATACCCGGGTCGCCCGCGCTGGCGAAGGCCGTGCGCAAGGATGGGGGGATGGCCCGGGGTTTCAAATTGTCGGCGCGCACACAGGCCACCAGAAATTGCCCTTCACAGAGCAATGCCGCATCCGCTGCCCGCCTGACCTGCTGACGAAAGCGCAGGCTGGCACGGTTCAATTCCACTACTTCGGCGCTTACCAACAACTCGTCGTCCAACCGCGCCGGCGCGTGATAGCGCGCCTCACTGGAATGCACGACGAACAACAGGTTCTCTCCTGCCAGTTCGGACTGAGCGAAACCCAGCTCGCGCAGGCGCTCGGTGCGCGCCCGCTCCATGAATTTCAGGTAATTGACGTAATACACGATGCCGCCCGCATCGGTGTCCTCGTAATAAACGCGACAGCGATGAGCGAATGCCTGAACCCCGTTTTGCGCGCGCATACTCTAGTGCTTACTCCTCGGGTTGCCAATCCGCTCAGGCAACTGTTTTTTCACGGTTCAGGCCGCCGTGCGCACGTTGCGGCACACCACCTGCCCCTAGGACCATCAAAAGCTGAAATAGGTCGTGCGGCCTGCCGACATTCACAGGGCCGCCTCATCGAGAAACGGATCGCTGGTGGGCATTTCCCCCAGGCGACCGGGCACGTTCAGGCCAAAGTGCAAATAGGCATGGCGAGTGACCACACGGCCGCGTGGCGTGCGCATGATATAGCCCTGCTGGATCAGATACGGCTCCAGGACATCCTCGATGGTGTGCCGCTCTTCGCTGATCGCTGCGGCCAGGCTGTCGACGCCCACCGGACCGCCGTCGAATTTCTCGATCATGGTCAGCAGCAGGCGCCGGTCCTGGTGGTCGAAACCGCGCTCGTCGACGTCCAGCATGTTCAAGGCGAGGTCGGCCACCGGCTTGGTGATGTGCCCCTTGCCGCGCACCTGGGCGAAATCGCGCACCCGGCGCAGCAGGCGATTGGCGATCCGCGGCGTGCCGCGCGCACGGCGAGCGATCTCGAAGGCGCCCTCGTCCTCGATCGGCAGGCCGAGAATACCGGCCGAACGGCTGACGATGGTCGCCAGGTCCGGCGTGCTGTAGAACTCCAGGCGCTGCACGATGCCGAAGCGGTCGCGCAACGGGTTGGTCAACATGCCGGCACGGGTGGTCGCCCCTACCAGCGTGAACGGCGGCAAGTCCAGCTTGATCGACCGCGCGGCCGGCCCTTCGCCGATCATGATGTCGAGCTGGAAGTCTTCCATCGCGGGATACAGCACTTCTTCGACGATGGGCGAGAGCCGGTGGATTTCGTCGATGAACAGCACATCGTGCGGCTCCAGGTTGGTCAACAGCGCGGCGAGATCCCCCGGGCGCTCCAGGACCGGGCCGGAGGTGCTCTTGATCGACACACCCATTTCCTGGGCGATGATGTTGGCCAGCGTGGTCTTGCCGAGGCCAGGCGGACCGAAAATCAGCGTGTGGTCCAGCGACTCGTCACGCCCGCGGGCGGCCTGGATAAACAACTCCATCTGTTCGCGCACGGTCGGCTGGCCGATGTACTCGGCCAGGCTCAGCGGGCGTATGGCCCGGTCCTGGACTTCTTCGCGGTCGCGGCCCGTGGCGGCGATCAATCGGTCGGCTTCAATCACTTAAATCATTCCCTTCAAGGACCGGCGGATCAGTTCTTCGCTGCTCAAACCCTTGGCATCGATGGCGGCCACCGCACGACTGGCCTCCTGGGGCTTGTAGCCCAGCGAGATCAGCGCGCTGACCGCATCGGTCTCGGCGGAGCTGGCCGGCGCGGCCGGGCGGGCACCATTGGGCCCGGTAGGCACCAGTTCGAACATGCTTGGCGTGGTTTCCCAGGCCTTGAAACGGTCCTTGAGCTCGACCAGCAGACGTTCGGCGGTTTTCTTGCCCACGCCCGGTATTTTCACCAATGCCGAGGCATCCTGTGCCTGAACGCAGCGCACCAGCTCTTCGACGTCCAGGCCGGACATCAACGCCAGGGCCAGTTTCGGCCCCACGCCGTTGAGCCGGATGAGCTCGCGAAACAGCTCGCGCTCGCGTTTTTCATAAAAGCCGTAGAGTAACTGCGCATCTTCGCGAACGACCAGATGGGTGTACAACGTCACCGGCTCACCGACGGACGGTAGCCGGTAAAGCGTGGTCATCGGTACTTCCAGTTCATAGCCCAGGCCGTTGACATCGACAATCAGGTGCGGTGGCTGCTTCTCAACCAGGGTACCGCGCAGGCGTCCAATCACATTCGCATCCTTTATCAGGGAACGGCCGAACCGTTGCGCTGGAGGGGGGCGATTCGCTCGCCATCATTGCAGCCCTGTGCCGGGCCGCAAGCAAAAAAGTTTAAGTCGATGATGCAAGGCGCCTTACATGCGCAACCGACCGCTGCGGCTACGTGCCGCCGCCAGGCCATGGGGAACCAGGCTGGACCGGGTGTGTGCGTGGCACATGGCGATTGCCAGTGCGTCCGATGCGTCGATCTGTGGCTTTTGCGTCAGTTTGAGCAAGTGCATCACCATCATCTGCACCTGCTCCTTGTTCGCTGCGCCGGTGCCCACAATGGCTTGCTTGACCTGCGTGGCGCTGTACTCGGCAATCTCCAAGCCTTCTTCGGCGCCTGCCACGATCGCGGCGCCCCGCGCCTGGCCCAGCTTGAGCGCCGAGTCGGCATTGCGCGCCATGAACACGCGCTCGATGCCCATGGTTACCGGGCCGTACGTCTGGATCACCTCGCGAACGCCGCGAAAGACGATCTGCAAGCGCTCATGCAGCAAGCCGTTGCCCGTACGGATACAGCCTGAAGCCACGTATTCGCAGCCTCGCCCGCTGTCACGCACCACCCCGAAGCCGGTAATGCGCGAGCCAGGGTCAATTCCAAGAATCAAAGTCATAAAGCCTGCGGTGTGGGGGGAAAAGCCAAGGCCCGGCAATGGAAGAAGCCGGAGCACCTTCGTCACTGTCAGGTGACGAAGCCACGCCGGCTTCCAGCACATCGACCGATCGAATCAGCCAAGCTGTTCCATGATTTCATCCGGGATCTGCGCATTCGAATACACGTTCTGCACATCATCCAGGTCTTCGAGCATGTCGATGAGCTTGATCACTTTCTCCGCGCCCTCGAGGTCGAGCTCCGCGCTGGTGGTCGGCAGCATGACGATCTCGGCATCGGCCGCCTGGAACCCGGCCGCCTCCAGGCTGTTGCGCACGGCATAGAAGCTGGCGAACGAGGTGAACACGTCGACGGAACCGTCTTCGTGGCTGACCACATCGTCTGCATCGGCTTCCATGGCCGCTTCCATCAGGGCGTCCTCGTCGACACCGGCGCTGAAGGACAACTGCCCCTTGCGATCGAACAGGTACGCCACCGAACCGTCGGTACCCAGGTTGCCACCGCACTTGCTGAACGCGTGGCGTACGGCCGCTGCGGTTCGGTTGCGATTGTCGGTCATGGTTTCGACCATGATCGCCACGCCACCCGGGCCGTAGCCCTCGTAGCCCAGCTCCTCGACGTTGTCGCCTTCGGTGGCGCCAGTGCCGCGAGCAATGGCGCGATCGATGATATCGCGACTCATGTTGGCGCCCAGCGCCTTGTCCAGCGCCAGGCGCAAGCGTGGGTTGGAGCCCGGTTCGCCGCCACCCTGTCGCGCAGCGACCGTCAGCTCACGGATCCACTTGGTAAAGATCTTGCCCCTCTTGGCATCCTGACGCTCTTTGCGGTGCTTGATGTTCGCCCACTTGGAATGACCTGCCATTACGCACTCCGAATCACTTGAAACACTCATACCCCGCCAGGCAGGGTAATGGAACGCTGGAAAAACAAGGGCGCACCCCGGGGGTGCGCCCCTTGCATCACTCGGCCTTGGGCTGTTCGCGCAGGCGAATGTGCAGCTCACGCAGCGCCTTGTTGTCGACCACACCTGGGGCCTGGGTCATGACGCAGGCGGCGCTCTGGGTTTTCGGGAAGGCGATCACTTCACGGATCGACTGGGCGCCGGTCATTAGCATGACCAGGCGGTCCAGACCGAAGGCCAGGCCACCGTGCGGCGGCGCGCCATACTTGAGCGCGTCGAGCAGGAAGCCGAATTTCTCTTCCTGTTCGGCTTCCTCGATGCCCAATAGGCGGAACACCGCTTGTTGCATGTCCTTGCGATGGATACGAATCGACCCGCCGCCCAGCTCGGTGCCGTTCAGGACCATGTCGTAGGCGCGCGACAGTGCGGTGGCCGGGTTGGCTTCCAGCTCCTGAGGCGAGCATTTCGGCGCCGTGAACGGGTGGTGCAAGGCACTGAAACTGCCGTCGTCGTTCTCTTCGAACATCGGGAAGTCGACGACCCACATCGGTGCCCACTGGCAGGTATGCAGCTCCAGGTCGTTGCCGAGCTTGATGCGCAGCGCGCCCAGGGCTTCGCTGACGATCTTGGCCTTGTCGGCGCCGAAGAAGACGATGTCGCCGTCGACCGCACCCACGCGATCGAGGATGACATTGAGGTTGGCTTCCGGGATGTTCTTGACGATCGGCGACTGCAGGCCCTCGACGCCCTTGGCGCGCTCGTTGACCTTGATGTAGGCCAGGCCGCGTGCGCCATAGATGCCGACGAACTTGGTGTAATCGTCGATACGGCTGCGCGGCATGCTGGCACCGCCTGGTACGCGCAGTGCGGCGACGCGGCTCTTCGGATCATTGGCCGGGCCGCTGAACACCTTGAACTCGACGTCCTTCAACTGATCGGCGACGTCCACCAGTTCCAGCGGAATGCGCAGGTCGGGCTTGTCCGAACCGAAACGACGCATCGCCTCGTCCCAGGTCATGTGCGGGAAATCACCGAACTCGACGTCCAGGACTTCCTTGAACAACTGGCGCACCATGCTTTCGGTCAGGCCGATGATCTCGCTTTCATCGAGAAAGCTGGTTTCGATGTCGATCTGGGTGAATTCGGGCTGACGGTCGGCCCGCAGGTCTTCGTCACGGAAGCATTTGGCAATCTGGTAGTAGCGATCGAAACCGGCCACCATCAGCAGCTGCTTGAACAGCTGCGGGGACTGCGGCAAGGCGAAGAAACTGCCGGCGTGGGTGCGGCTCGGCACCAGGTAGTCACGAGCACCTTCAGGCGTGGCGCGGGTGAGGATAGGCGTCTCGACGTCGAGGAAGCCGTTTTCGTCCAGGTAGCGGCGAATGCTGGTGGTGATGCGCGAGCGCAGGCGCAGCTTCTCGGCCATTTCCGGGCGACGCAGGTCGATGAAGCGATAACGCAGACGGGTTTCCTCGCCCACGTCGGAGTATTCGTTGAGCGGGAACGGCGGGGTTTCCGCTTCGTTCAGCACGTCCAGTTCGTAGCCCAGCACCTCGATGGCGCCCGAGGCCATGTTCGGGTTCACCGCACCGGCCGGACGCGTGCGGACCTTGCCGGTGATCTTGACCACGTATTCGCTGCGCACCCGGTCGGCGGCGGCGAAGCTGTCGGCACGGTCAGGGTCGAAGACCACCTGCGCCAGGCCTTCACGATCACGGATGTCGAGGAAAATGACCCCGCCGTGGTCGCGCCGGCGGTGAACCCAACCGCACAGGGTAATTTCCTGACCATCCAGGGTCTCGTTCAGTTGGCCGCAATAGTGGCTGCGCATCATGATAGTGGTTTCACTTCTCGTATTCTTGATCGATGGAGGTCTTGCAGGCATCGCATGGCCCATAGTGCAAGACCCGGCGGATATAGTTCAACTCAGTCGGCCTTGTCGCCACCCGCCAGATTCTTTTTGCTGCCGGTCTTGAAGTCGGTTTCATACCAGCCGGTGCCGCTCAGGCGAAAACCCGGCATGGACAGCATTTTCTTCAGCTCCGGCGCCTGGCAGGCCGGGCAATCGGTCAGTGGCGCAGCGCTGATTTTCTGAATGACTTCCATCTGGTGACCACAGGAAGCACATTGATAGTCGTACATTGGCATGGCAGGGTCTCGGCAACCAGGTATCCGCGGGGCGTTGCCCGCGCGGGACAAAGAGCGAGATTATATCCGGTAAATCAGCCCTGTGCAGCCGTCACAGGTGATTCACGCCGACCGGTTCGCCCTGCCCTCCCGACTTCAGCAGGTCCACGACACAGATCACCCGCACCAGCCCGGTGAAGTTCTTCACCCCGCCGTGGCGCAGCGACACTTCCCGGTCGATATAGGAAAGCAACGCGTTGACGGTGCACAAGTGGCGCCGGGCAACGCGTTCGAGAATGTTCCAGTAGACCCTCTCCAGGCGCAGGCAGGTGGCAAAGCCGTTGAGCCGGACCGAACGCGACAGCGGCTCGATCAGCGTCATGTCGAAGGTGCTCGGATAAGGGTCAACGCCGCCGGGCGCGGTGGGGGCCATGACCGTGGTGTACTTCCTGCTGCGCTTTTCCATTGCTGTGTCGTCCTCATTCCCTGGATGAATAACCCCGGACATCCTTGCGCCGCGGGCCACATTGTCGAGGCTTATGAAAACGCAGCGGCTCAGCGCTTAGCCAGCCGAAAAACGACTAATGAGTGTGGGATAAGGGCATGAAAATCAGACGATTGCAGACAAGCACTACGCACTTCGGGCACCTGTACCACTCTTTCACCGGGCACTTTTTCCCGTGGAATGTGCCGGACCTGCACCCTTCAGGCGCACCGGCCGCGTCGGCAGGCAAGCCACGGCAGCCGTGGATTTGAGAAGCCCGAGGCTTTGCTGTTAAATAGCACGCGTGCCGCCACGACTTTCTACCCGTCGTGGCGCATAGGCTGGTCCCTCCAGGTCTGCAGTGTCTTGATCTTTCGTTTCGACACCTCGTGAAACCAGCTCTGTCCTCGTGATCCCTCTCAAAGTGAGTCAAATCAAATGTTGAAGATCGTCCACCTCCTCACGGGCGCCGCGGCCTTGCTGCTGTCGTTCATCCCCAGCCTGCGAGCCGACGCCGCACCCTACCTGCAACAGTCCGATGCCATTTACCTGGCTTTTTTCGGCTTGCTCAACCTGCTGCTCGCCCCGGTCATCCCACACTGGAACAAAGGCTCGCGCCACTATCTGCAACTGCTGGCCAGCGTTCTGCTGATTGCGGCCGTGGTCCTGCAAACCCTGACGCTCCTGGTTCCGCTGCCCGTCATTGGCCTCCTGCCTGGCCTGGTACTGGCGGTGATCGCCGTGCTGATTCATGTGGGCGTGAGCTTCTATCGCTCGTCCCCGGCAACTGCCCCGGCCAACTACGACATGAGCAACCGTGATACGGGCACCGTGAAGTGGTTCAACACATCCAAGGGGTTCGGTTTCATCTCCCGTGATTCCGGGGATGACATCTTCGTGCACTTTCGCGCCATCCGCGGTGAAGGGCACCGTGTGCTGGTCGAGGGTCAGCGCGTTGAATTCTCGGTGATGAACCGCGATAAAGGCCTGCAAGCCGAAGACGTGATCGCCGCATCGCCACGCCGCTGATCGCGGCGCAGGCATAAAAACGCGCGTCCTGGACGCGCGTTTTTTTATGTCTGGCTGTCAGTAATGGGGCGGTGGCGCGTCCTGGCTGGCAATCTCGAACTGCCCGACCATCTCCTCCTGGCGCTTGAGCAGCGCCGCCATCTGCAACTGCAACCGCTCCAGCGCACGTGACTGCCGAACCACTTCGTCGTTGAGTGCAGCGAGGGTGTCATCCTGGAAGGCCAGGCGTGTTTCCAATTCGGTCACTCGATCATCGACACCCATGACTTATCCCTCCACGGCCAGCAACGACTCGCCCAACACCGTCCGGATACGCGCCAGCACGTCGGCCAGGACGCTCGCCTCGTACTCGATCGCACTCACCTTGCCCCACACCGGCGCAGGCCACGCCGGGTCATCACGGTAACGAACGATGACGTGCACGTGGAGTTGCGCCACCACGTTCCCCAGGTTCGCAATGTTCATTTTGTCGGCCGCGAACAGGGTATTCAGGGCTTCGGCCACGGCGTTGGTTTCCAGCCAGAGCTGTGCGCGGTCGGCGTCGTCGAGTTGAAACACTTCCTGAACATCATGTCGACGCGGCACCAATACCAGCCAGCGGTAGTTGCCGTCTTTATTCAAAAGCACACGGCACAGCGGCAAATCACCGATGAGGTAGGTATCAGCGTTAATACGGGGATCGAGGACGAACACACAACGCTCCATTCAAGGAATCGGGAACGGACACCGGCGCTCAGGCCGGGCCACAGACGGCCAGAATACGCCGAATCGACCGGGCGGGCACGCACCATGGTCGGGCGACAACGCGATGCCCGGGCGGTTCCCGGGCGCTCTGCCTGCAAGACAAGGCCCGCCACGGGGCAGCAGTGAGCAAGAAGACCTGCCGCAGCGCACCAAATCAGTGCGGAGCACTCCTGCCCAACCGGTACGGCCACTTCTCGAGTTCATCCTTCGCATGCACAACCGTACGTAACTCTCTGACCAACGGTGCACATCTCTTCGAATGACACATTGCGAAGCAATTACAGTGGTCTAGGCTTAACCTCGAGAACGCTACCTTTCGCACCAAAAAAGTTCGCGATGACTGAAAAAATGGCGCATTCGGTACCAGTGTTACCCTGAAAAAGGCGACCGACGGTAACAAAATCGGGACGCCAAGCGGTAGCAGACCGCGCTGAATCGATTAACACCGGGGCTCGGACCCTTGTATTCATGAGGTCGCATGACACCTGCTGAAAAATAGTGAAAATTTTGTGAACAGCTTGCACCTTTGTGCACGCTTGTTGCATTGGTACTCTCCATGACCACCTGGCGCAGGAAGAATGCGCCAGCGGTCGATGACTTCGAGGGAAGTTTTCCGAAAGCAGTCCGGCGTTTGCTGTGCAGCCTCTTTTCAACGCTCGCAGTGCACCAGCCTGC
>Ga0157371_10001126_pt1 | contig 28872 bp, 20 predicted proteins | sample C45metaG_FD_113462 | JGI IMG/M metagenome (GOLD analysis project Ga0157371, IMG submission 113462) | Corn rhizosphere microbial communities from Kellogg Biological Station, Michigan, USA - C4-5 metaG | ecosystem: Host-associated > Plants > Roots > Rhizosphere > Soil | place: USA: Michigan... | reverse complement strand
TGGTTTTGAATCATATCTCTAAGCGCTCCTGAGGTTTCATAATATCCGCCACGCCCTTCCACACCCACGGTTTCGGCCGCGGTGATCTGCACATGGTCAATATAATGGCGATTCCACAAAGGTTCGAACAATGCGTTGGCAAAACGCAAAGCAAGAATATTCTGAACAGTTTCTTTTCCCAGGTAATGATCAATACGGTAGATCTGTTCCTCGTCAAAATATTCACCAAGCATTTTGTTCATATCAACGGCACTTTGCAAATCATGGCCAAAGGGTTTTTCAACAACAATTCTTGAACATTTGGTATCGCGGCAAACTTCCATATTGCCAATATGTTTTACAATTTCCGGAACCAGTTGCGGCGCCACAGCCATATAAAAAACAACCGTTGGATGAACGCCGGCTTCCGCTTCTTTTTCTTTGGCGATTTCCGCCAGTTTATCATAAGCTTTTGGATCGTTCACATCCATTTGAAGATAGCTGACATGCTTCGCAAATTCCTGCCATTTTCCATTCGTATCTTTTATTCGTGAGAAATTGTCAATTCCTTCTTTCAGATGTTTTTTATAATCAGCATCAGCGTATTCTGACCGCGCAATTCCTACAATACTGAAATGATCCGGCATGGCATTATCCAAAAAAAGATTGTACAGCGCGGGGTTTAATTTTCTATAGTTCAGATCGCCGCTGCCGCCGAAAATGAAAAGAACTGTTGGTGGTAATTTCTTATAATCTAACATTCTGATGATTTTATTATATTATTTTCCTTTATTTGTTGATTTACTGTATTTCCTGATAACTTTTTTACTGGTAACTTTTTCTATTTCTCCATCTCGGCCTTCCTGACTTCTTCTTCCCAAACGGTATGAAAAATTCCTTCTTTGTCAGTTCTTTGATAAGTATGAGCGCCAAAAAAATCACGCTGTGCCTGGATAAGATTGGTTGGCAATAATCTTCTGCGATAAGCATTGAAATAATTTAAAGATGACATCAATCCTGCTGCCGGATAATTGTTCAAAGCGGCAATAGAAACGACTTTCTGAAGTGCGGATTCTTTTCCCTGCAAAATTTGGGCAATGTTTTTATCAAGTAACAAATTCTTCAAATCAGCATCCTGGTAAGCTTTTTTAAACAAATCCAGCATGGCAGAACGGATAATGCAACCTCCGCGCCAAACGCTCACCACTTCCGGCAAAGGAATATCCATTTTTAGTTCGGCAGAAGCAACAGGAAGCATTGCCAAACCTTGCGCATAACTTATTAGCGTTGAAAAATAAAGTGCCTCGCGCAATTGACTGATAAATTCTTTTTTATCAGTTTCAATCTTTTTGGGATCCGTTTTATACATTTCTGCTGCTTCTTTTCTTTCATCAATTAATGAAGAAAGATTGCGCATCATCACCGCTGAATCTATTGTTGGTATTGGCATTGGAAGATCAAGCCCTTCCTGCGAAGTCCATTTTCCGGTTCCTTTGGCACCAGCTTTATCCAGGATCATGTCCAATAAATAGCGATCAATTTTTTCATCCTTTCTTGCAAAAATGACTGCGGTTATTTCCAGTAAAAAGGATTTCATGTCGCCACTGTCCCAATCTTTAAAAACCTGTTCCAGTTCTTCAGACGAAAGTCCCAAACCATGATGCATCAGGTCGTAACATTCGCTGATCAATTCCATGATCGCATATTCAATTCCGTTATGAACCATTTTTACATAATGCCCGGCAGCATTGTGTCCGAGATAGCCAACACAAGGTTCGCCATTTACTTTGGCAGCAATCGCCTTTAAGATGGGCGCCACTTCTTTATATGCTTCCATATCACCCCCAGGCATAATGCTTGGGCCTAGCCGGGCACCTTCTTCACCGCCAGAAATTCCCATTCCCATAAAATGAAAACCTGCATTTTGTAATTCGGCAATTCTTCTTAAAGTATCGGTATAATGAGAATTTCCGCCGTCAATAATAATATCCCCTTTTTGTAATAAAGGTTTTAATTCGTTGATCACACTGTCCACTGGTTTTCCTGCGGGAACAAGCATCATTAACTTTCTTGGCGTTTTTAATTTCGCAATCATTACTTCCAAAGTGTTCACGCCTTTTACGGTAGTTCCTTCAGTTGCCTCTGCTTCAAAAGCTTTTGTTTTGTCAGGGTTTTTATCATATCCGATTACAGCAAATCCATGATCAGCCATATTCAGCAAAAGATTGCTTCCCATAACGCCAAGGCCAATCATTCCAAAATCATATAAATTTTCATCCATAAAAAATTTTTTAGTGTGTAAAATTAATGAAATTGGATTTGGGGGTAAAAAAATAGATGAGCAAGAAGCTTTTTGAAAAATTAAATTGCTAATTCTGAATTCAAATCCGGCATTAGCGGCGAACGAACTTGCAGAATCCCTACCTTTGTTCAATGAAAAAGAAAATCATTATTTATTCAGTTTTCTTTGTGCTGCTGATCTCGACATTTTATTTTTTACTGTCCTTTACGAAAGGATATTTTGATGTGAAACTGCCGGTGATGAGTTATGTACAGGATTTTTCATTTACAGATCAGAACGGGCAAACGGTAACGCAACAGAATATAGATGGAAAAGTTTATGTAACTGAATATTTTTTTACAACCTGCAAAGGCATTTGCCCCAAGATGAATTTCAATATGAAAGGCGTCTATGACCAGTTCAAAAATGATAAAGATTTTGCCATCATTTCTCATACTTCGATGCCTGAAACTGATTCAGTTCCTTTGCTGAAAGCATATGAAGAAAAGATGATCGGAAAAGATCCACATTATGCGGCCAAATGGTATTTTGTGACTGGAAGCAAAGATTCATTATATAAAATGGCGCGGCAAAGTTACCTGCTGGACAATGACAAAAATAATAGTGAAAACATCGAGGAAGCTTTTATTCACACACAATTTTTTGCTTTGGTAGACAAACAAAAAAGGGTTCGTGGAATTTATGACGGGCTGAAAAAAGATGAAATTGCCAGATTGGAAAAAGATATTGCCGGTTTGTTGAAAGAGAAGGATTCTTAAATTACCTCCCAATAAAATTTACAATATCCTCTACCAATTTTTGATCAATTGGCATAGATCCATCGGTGTAGGTTTTCTTTTCATCCATACAATCTTTTCCTGCATTTTTTAAAGTATGTGACATGTTTGGAATGATGTCTAAGATACTTTTTTTATTTGCACTCTTAAGGTTTTTTGCATCAGCAATTTGAACCTGAACATCACATCCGCCCTGAATAATTAGAACTGGACATTCCAATTTTTTTATTTCATTTTCAGGGGAATATTTCATCCATGAGATCATGTATGGCTGAATGGATTTTCTGAAAAGAGGTGCTAACATTTCAGGAAAATCACTCACTTCATTTCCTTTTTTTAACTGATTAAAAATCAACGGTATTTTTTGTTTTACTGAATCAGGCAATGGTTGTTTTCGCATTTGTTCTTCCAAAATAACTTCAATCGGACGACCGGCACCTGCAACAGAAATATAGCCTTTCACATTCTTTTTTTCAGAAGCAAGCATCGCAATCAAAGAACCTTCACTATGGCCAATGAAATAAACATTTTTAAATCCAAGCGTGTCATCCAAATAATCAAAAATATTTTCCGCGTCTTTTACATAATCATCAAAAGCAAGATCACTTTCTTTGAAATTGGCTACGGCGCTTTTTGCAATGCCTCGTTTATCATATCTGAAGCTTGCAATATTTTGTGAATCGAGTGAATGCGCCAACATTTTATATTCATTAGTTGCAGCCGCCAAAGTGCTGTTTCCATTTCTATCGGTTGGCCCTGAACCGGCGACAATTATCGCAATCTTTTGCTGATTATTTTTTGATAATAATGTTCCGTAAAGTTTACTCCCTGATGCTGAATAAATTGAAATTTCTTTTTCATTTGGATAAACAGAAATTGATTCTGCTGAAGAAGGATTTTCTTTTGAGCGCGAAAAATTCAAAGAAATGTGGTGATTGTATTGACTCCAAATTCCGGCAACAGAATCGTCGTTGATAAATTTTCCCTGATAAAATCCATGAATCATTTTTATTTCCAAATTGAGACTGTCTTCAGTTATATTTATTGCGCTGAAAGGCAATCCCACAGCATTTTGTTTTGGGCTGTCCCATTTTCCGGTGATCTTTCCCGAACTGTCTTTGGTGAAATGAAATATAATTGGAACCGGATTATTATTCATATCAATATTTCCTTTCCAATCGCCGGAAATGTCTTGTGCAAATGCAGGCGAACACAAAAGAAACAGGATTGAAATAAATAGAATGGCTTTCATTTTTTTTCAACAAAAATAGTAGTTTGATATTCCCTTATGGAAAAAATAAAGTTGGTGACGTAACTGCTAAGCAGTAAGGTTTCTGAAAACTTCCTCGAGGCTTTTGCTTTTGCTTTGTAAAGAAAGAATATCCAGGCTATTTTTCAAACTGAATTCGAGCAGGAGTCTTTTTACTTTTTCAGGGTCAGAAGTTTGAATGAAATATTGATTTTGATTTTCTTCTGCGTGCTCCACTCCGTCGATATTTTTTAATAAATTCAGATCCGGTTTGCGCGCAAATTCCACCAAAACAATATGAGAATTTTTATTGACAGAGCGAAGATTTACCAAAGAATCATCGGCGACAATTGTTCCTTTGTTGATAATGATAATTCTGTCGCAAATACTTTCGACTTCCTGCAAAATATGAGATGAAAAAAGAACTGTTTTATTTTTCCCCAAATCTTTAATTACCTGGCGTATTTCAACTATTTGATTGGGATCGAGGCCGGTTGTTGGTTCGTCTAAAATCAACACTTTCGGATCATGAATTAAGGCAGCGGCCAGGCCAACTCTTTGTTTATAACCTTTACTTAACTGACCGGTTTTTTTATTACTTTCAATTCGCAACCCGGTGAGATCAATTACTTCTTCAATTCTTTTTTTTACATCAGATTTCAAATCATGAATACCGGCAATAAATTCCAAATATTCCCGAACATACATTTCATAATAAAGCGGATTTCCTTCGGGCAGGTAACCAATTTGTTTTTTCGCTTCAAGAGGATCGGTATTTACATTGATTCCCCTTACAATGGCGGTTCCTGCATCAGCAGCAAGATAGCCCGTAATAATTTTCATCGTTGTTGATTTTCCGGCACCATTCGGACCTAAAAAACCAACAATTTCATTATTTCCAATGGCAAATGAAATATCATTCACTGCTTTTTGTTCGCCATAAATTTTTGTAAGATTGGAAACGCTGATCGACATAGCAGGCAAATGTAGAACAAAATTGATCTGAGAATTGTTCCCGTAAAAATCAATCTTTCTTCCGATAATTCAGAAAAATAGTTTCAGAAAAGATTTATTTCTGAGCAGTAGCACTTCTTTGTGTCCACTTTTGCAGTTCAGGACAGGAAGCATATTCTTTGGAAATATTGATATAAAAATCCGGAAGTCTTTTGTTGAACCAATCTTCCAAAGCAGCATTTTTCTTTTCCTCAAGAGCCCGTTGGGCCACTTTGTCATAATCATCTTTCAGGTTTTCACGGTGTGGTTCACTCTTGCTCAGAATTTCAATGATTCTGACAGCTTTTTTCTGTGCAGAAGGGTCAACAAATTCGGTTGGTTTAGAAAACTCACCCACTTTTAAATCCTTTAACATTAAAACCATGTCTTTATCCAATTGATCTATGGTTAAGAAAGTGCTTCCGCTTCCATCCGGAGCAGTTAAAAGTCCGCCGGTAAATTTGCTGTTATCGTCTTCGCTGTATTTTGCAACAGCAGCACCGAATTTCAGACTTCCATCCATTAAAAGCGTTCTGATTGAATCTAATTTTACCTTTGCCGCATTCACTTCAATTGAACTTACCTGGGGTATTTTCAGAATATGTCTGACGGTCGCATCATCACCGCGGCGGCTTACCATCTGTATAATATGGTAGCCAAATTTTGATTTAAAAACCGTTGAAATCTGACCGTCTTTTAAGCTAAAAGCTTTTGCCAGAAAAGTAGGATCGATCTCCTTTTCATTGCGATTGATTTCCATTAATCCGCCATTTTCTTTACTTCCCGGATCATCAGAAAAAAGCGATGCAAGCACTTCAAATTTCTTGCTTCCGTCTTCCACTTCTTTCTTATATTCTTTCAGTTGATCTATCGCATAATTCTCAAGATCACGGCTTGGTTTTGGATAAATAATGATCTGTCCTATTTCAAGTTGTGATTCATAAAAATGAAGGCTGTCTTTTGGAATTTTTGAATAATATTCTTCTACTTCATTTGGCGTGATCCTTACATTTCCCACAATTTTATCTCTTTCGGCCTGTGCTAATTTCTGATCACGAAAAACCGGTTTAAATTCTTCTTTTAATTGAAAAACAGTTTTTCCGGCAATTTGTTCCAGCATTTCTTTCGATCCGTATTGACTAACATAATAACGAATCCTGTTTTCGATTTCCCCATTCACTTCTTCCTCAGAAACGGGGAGGGAATCTCTTTCAGCCTGCAATACCAACGCTTTCAGCGCCAACGCCTGTTGCAATAAAAGACATGATGCATTTGGAGGAACTTCGACATTCTGGCGGCGCATATCCTGGATACTATTTTCGATATCGCTTCTTAAAATTATTTTGTCGCCAACGGTAGCAATAATTTTATCTGCAATTACTTTTTTCGGCTGGGCAAAAGAAGCCAGCGTAACAGCAAGTAAACAAATAGTAAGGAAACTTTTTTTCATCAGAAATTTTTGTATTTGGAAAGGCAATAAGCGGGCAATAACCATTTTTTAAATGTGTTGTCAAAAATACGGCTGTAAACTGTTTGTTATTTTTTTGGAAAGTTAAAAGTTGGAACACTTTTGTTAAAAGAAATCCGTGTTTATTATTACAGGGTCCTTTTCACTTCTATTTCTTCAAAAGCTTCGATCATATCTCCCTGCTTCAGGTCATTGTAATTTTTAACGATTAACCCGCATTCCATATTGTTACTTACTTCCTTCACATCATCTTTAAAACGCTTCAAACTTCCGAGCTCGCCGGTATGAATAATAATTCCATCTCTTACCAGACGAATGCGGTTGTTCCGGGCAATTTTACCTTCCACAACCATACATCCTGCAACGGTTGCTTTATCGAATTTATAAGTCTCCCTGATCTCTGCGATACCCAATACCTTTTCCTGGATCTTAGGCTCCAACATTCCCTCCATTGCGCTTTTCACTTCATCAATTGCATCGTAAATAATGGAATAGGTTTTGATTTCCACACCCTCATGATCAGCAATTCTTGAAGCCTGCAAAGATGGGCGAACGTTGAATCCAATAATTACCGCGTCTGAGGCAGTTGCCAGCATGACGTCGGTTTCCGTAATCTGCCCAACGCCCTGGTGAACCACACTCACTGCAATTTCTTCAGTACTTAATTTTTGTAATGAATCGCTCAATGCTTCTACCGATCCATCCACATCGGCGCGGATCAGGAGATTTAATTGTTTGAAATTACCCAACGCAAGCCGGCGGCCAATTTCATCCAATGTAATATGTTTCTTGGCACGAATTCCCTGTTCACGAAGAATTTGAGCTCTTCTGTTAGCAGTTTCCTTTGCTTCAGATTCATCATCAAAAACTTTGAAAGTTTCTCCCGCTTGTGGCGCGCCATTTAAGCCCAAAATTAAAACCGGAGTGGATGGTGGCGCAGTTGTTACACGTTGATTTCGCTCATTAAACATCGCTTTGATACGACCATAATGTTGTCCTGAAACCAGCAGATCACCTTGTTTTAAAGTTCCGTTTTGAACTAAAATTGTGGCAACATAACCGCGGCCTTTATCTAATGAAGCTTCGATCACATTACCGCTTGCCGATCTTGCCGGATTTGCTTTTAATTCCAACAAGTCAGATTCAAGCAATACTTTATCAAGAAGTTCATCCACATTCAGACCCTGTTTGGCACTGATTTCCTGACTTTGATATTTTCCGCCCCAATCTTCTACAAGAATATTCATTCCTGCAAGCTGCTCTTTAATTTTTTCCGGATTAGCGCCTTCTTTATCCATTTTATTCAATGCAAAAACCATTGGAACGCCGGCAGCCTGAGCATGAGAAATCGCTTCTTTTGTTTGAGGCATTACCGCATCATCAGCCGCAATTACGATCACTGCGATGTCAGTAACTTTTGCTCCTCTTGCGCGCATGGCTGTAAATGCTTCGTGACCGGGAGTATCCAGGAATGTAATAGCACGGCCATTTTTTACAGTTACTTCATAAGCGCCGATATGCTGTGTAATTCCACCAGCCTCACCGGCAATTACGTTTGCATGACGAATATAATCGAGCAGGGATGTTTTACCATGATCGACGTGTCCCATGATAGTCACAATTGGAGAACGTGGTACCAGATCTTCTTCATTTTCTTCTTCCTCTTCTTCTTCAATTTCGTGCTGATTATCAATATCAATAAATTCTACTTCATAATTAAATTCACTGGCCACAAGTTCTATCACATCTGCTTCCAGGCGCTGGTTAATAGAAACCATTATTCCGAGGCTCATACATTTGCTGATGACATCTGCAAAACTTACGTCCATCAAATTAGCAAATTCACTCACAGAAATAAATTCTGTTACCTGCAACTTATTATCAGTTATTTCTTCACCGGTAATTTCTGCAGCTTCTTCTCTTTTTTGTTTACGGTATTTTGCTTTCAGGCTTTTTCCTCTTCCGCCGGAACCGGCAAGTTTTGCCTGCGTTTCTTTTATCTTGTCCTGAATTTCTTTCTGATCAATTTCTTTTTCCTCACGCCTTGTTGCCGGAGCATTACGGTTAAATCTTCCTCCAGGCATAGATCCGGGCCGGTTCTGTTGAGGTCCATGAGGTCTTTGATTATTATTTGGATGTGGCCCATGAGCTCCAGGCTGATGATTTCCAGAAGGTTTCTTTTCAACGATAATGCGTTTACGCTTTCTTCTTTCATCAGCCGGTTTTGGCCTTGTATCGTTATTAACGGGAAGAACGATCTTTCCCATTATTTTTGGCCCTTCCAATTTTACCGCTTTAATATTGGTAATGATAACCGGCGTTTCTTTTTCCGGTAGAGCTACCGGACCTTTTGGCTGGGGAGCCGGAGTTTCTGCCGGCGCTTCTGCCGGGGCTTCTTTTTCGATTACACCTTTTACTTTCCCTTTCGCTTCTTTCTTTTTGTTATCTTTCTTAGGCCTGACTGAAGAATCAATTGTGCTCAAATCTATTTTGTCTACAATTTTCAATCCTTCTACTTCAGGTGCTTCTATTTTAGTTACTTCCGGTTGAAGCGGACTTTCCTCAACTGGCGGTTCTTCTTTAATTACTTCTTTTACCTGTTCTACTTCTGCAACCTGCAGAATTTCTTCCACCGGAATTTCTGCAGTTTTTTCAGCAATCACTTCTTCAACCACTTCTTCGGGCATTTCCTCAACTGCGGTTGCTTTTTCTTCTTTTACTATTGGTTTTACAGATTCCTTTTTATTAAAAGAAAGATCCTGTTCATCCTTTCTTTTCTTATTATCTGCAGGAGTATTTTTGGGAAGATCTATTTGTTCCGCCTTTTGCCTGGCCACTTTATCAGGCTGAAACTCGACCTGGAGCACACGGTACATTTCTTCCGAAATTTTTGATGACGGCTTCAGGTCGCTTGCTTCAAAACCTTTGGACACAAGAAAGTCTGTCAAGGTACCAGTACCTATGTTAAACTCTTTGGCCGCAGCCATCAACCGTGGTGTATTTATTTCTGCCATTAATCTTTCCGACTTCTTTTAGAGAAGTTAATTTTTATTTTTAAAATTAAATCCAGAACAAAGCAGCTATTAAATCAACGTTTGTTCTTATTCGTTTGTAAATTCTTCGTTTAAAATCTTTTTCACTTCAGCAATTGTTTCCTTTTCCAAATCAGTTCTGCGCTCCAGTTCTTCATCAGACAAGTCTAACACGCTTTTGGCTGTATCACACCCAATCTTTTTTAATTCATCAATGACCCATGTTTCCAATTCATCTGTAAATTCATCCAGATCCACATCATATTCTTCCACCTCGCCTTCGTTGTCGCGAAACACATCAATTTCAAGACCTGTAAGCTCACAAGCCAGTTTGATATTTACGCCTCTGCGTCCAATTGCCAGAGAAACCTGGTCTGGTTTTAAATAAACACTTGCGTGTTTTGTTTCCGTGTCCACATCCATACTGGTAATTTTAGCAGGAGTCAGAGACCGTTGAATGAGCAATTGAATATTGTTCGTCCAGTTGATCACATCAATATTTTCATTTTTTAATTCCCGCACAATGCCGTGAATACGGCTTCCTTTCATACCAACACAAGCGCCAACCGGATCAATACGGTCGTCAAAACTTTCAACCGCTACTTTTGCTCTTTCTCCCGGATCACGAACGATTTTCCTGATTACAATAAGTCCGTCAAAAATTTCAGGAACTTCAATTTCAAGCAGTTTTGCCAGGAATGAATTATCAGTTCTTGATACAATAATTACCGCCTGGTTATTTTTCAGTTCTACATTTTTAACGACTGCACGAATCGTTTCGCCCTTTTTAAAATAATCTGATGGAATTTGTTCCGATTTTGGAAGCAGCATTTCATTTCCTTCTTCATCAAGCAATAAAATTTCTTTTTTCCAAACCTGGTACACTTCACCGGTAATGATATCGCCAATCCTGTCTTCGTATTTTTTGATTAAAATATTTTTCTTCAAATCATTAATACGGCTTGCCAGTGTTTGCTTTCCGGCAAGAATGGCTCTTCTTCCAAATTCTTTTTGAATATCTACTTCTTCATACAATTCTTCTCCTACCTGGTAATCCGGTTCTATTTTGATCGCGTCTTTATATTCGATTTCAGTAAGTGTATTATATAAATCGTCGTCATCTACAATTGTACGCCTGCGGAAAATTTCCAGGTCACCTTTTTGGTCGTTAACGATCACGTCAAAGTTTTCGTCTGAACCATATTTTTTGCGGATCAGTGTTTTGAAGACATCTTCCATTACTTTCATTAAAGTAGGCCTGTCTATGTTTTCAGCGTCTTTGAATTCCTGGAAGGATTCAATTAAATTAATACTTGCCATAGGGTTATTTTAAAAAGTTATCAGCACAGTTGTATGCTTTATCTGATTAAATAATATTGTTTTTGTTGTTATTGTCATTTTATTTCCTTTACCCGTTTTTTGTTCAATGGTTATCTTTTCTTCATTTACATCAGTAAGTGTCCCTTCTGCTTTTATTCCGTCGTTCATCACTACTTCAACTGTCCGGCCTGTATTTTTTTTATATTGTCTCAACAGCTGCAAAGGCCTGTCCACGCCGAACGAAGACACTTCCAAAGAAAAATTGCTTTCTCCAAAAAGAGCGGTTTCTTCAATAAATTTATAAAGAGCTTTATTGATTACCGTGCAATTATCAATGGTAATTCCCTTGTCACCATCAAGCAAAACAGTGATCTTATTTCCCGGAGCACTTTTTATATCAACAAGGAATAAATCCGGCGTTTTCCCGATAAAATGTTTAACAAATTCTTCAATCTTCTCCAATTCTGTAGCGGTATTCATTGCTGTTGTACTCTTTTGAGAATAAAAGAAGGGAACGCTTCCGTTCCCTTCACTAATCTTTTACTCCTGCAAAGATAAGCTAATAAAGAGTTACACTCCAAATTATGTTTGGACAAAATCTATTCCTTAACAAATTTTTGAGTACAAAATTATTTCAGCGGTAAAGCTGATTCATTTAAAATATTTATTTTTGTTGAATGAACATTTTCAGAATCGCAGCCGAACTTTTTTTATTATACCTTTTATACAAATTCATTTTTGATTTTATCATTCCAGTGTACGAATCTTCCAAAAAAATTAAAAAGCAGTTTGGGGAAATGCAGGAAAAAATGCAAAACAACATGAATCAGTACCAGAATCAGCAAAAGCCTGCCCAGCCGCCGCCACCCAAACCGGTACAAAAAGAAGGTGACTATATTGATTTTGAAGAGGTAAAAAAATAAGATTTACAACCCAAGGGTTTCAATTCTTTTATCCGGTGTTAAAAGAATCGTTTGCAATCCTGCCTTCCCTGCCGCTTCAATATTTTGTTCAGAATCATCAATAAAAACCGTTTTTGCGGGATCAATATGTAATTCTTTAATCACGGCATGAAATATTTCTTCACCTGGTTTTCTTAATCCCATTTTAAAAGAATAAAACGTCCTGTCAAAATACTCTTCAAAAGCTTTGGTTCTTTTTTTTGAATGAAAACTTTCTTTAAAGGAATTCCAGTGAATGAGATTGGTATTGCTTAAAAGATACACATTATATTTTGATCTGATGTCTTCTAAAAACTGCAGGCTTCCTTCCCTGAATGAAAGCAGCATTGCATTCCACGCCTTTTTTATTTCTTCTGTTGACAAATGAAGGCCGGTGCAGTCATTCAATTCCTTATAAAATTCTTCTTCATTAATTTCTCCTGTTTCTAACTTTTGAAAAAGCTTATCCGCGTTTGCCTGTGAATACATTTGATCAAAATTTGAAACTCCCAGTTTTTCAAAAGCAGCACGCGTAAGGTTGTAATCAACATCTAAAATAACGCCGCCAAGGTCGAAGATGATATTTTCAATTTTTCCCATTTTTATGGTTCATTTAGAAACTGTGTAAATAGAAAGGCTGGAATTGAACAGAACCGTTTTTGTGGCCCACCTGGACTTGAACCTGTTTGTAATTTAAGATATTTGCTTATGCAAAATTTACCACTCATTTCTATTCTGATAATGAGCTTTAAAAATAGAAAATAATTTACTTCTCAATAAATGTTTCTCCCCCAAAACGGTAATATTTTTTCATGAGCTGCATAGGATTAAAAAATGAACTGTATTCTTCAAACTCCAGGCAGCCTTGATCTCAGATCAAAATATCCGGAAATGCAATTACCCTGCAGAAGATGATTTTAAAAATTATCTCCGGGATGCACCTCATTGCCGTTTTTCACAGAAGAAAATCGGTGAGGATGAATTTACCAATCAGCCATAAAATTCAATTGTTCAAAACTTCAATGTTTCAGGTAAATATTTCTTAATAAGGTTTTCGTAATAAGGTCTTAATTTATTTTTATCAGGTGGCTGAGGGCTTTTTGAATACAAATCGTAAGGATTAAAAAGCTTTACCCATTTTACCATTTCCCGGTCGTGGTCGTCCATCAAATAATCATATTCTCCTTCGCGGTGCCAGGCATAGAATGAATGAAACCGGAGCATATACAACCCTTCTTCCGGAATATAGTCCTTGAGCATCTGGTACACATATTCATCATGTCCCCAGGACATTTGAATATTTCTTAAGCCACATCCTTTTTCATACACGCCATATTGAGTGTTATATTCCGGATTACTATAATCGGGATTGTTTTTGAAAAATTCAGGATAAACAATTTTATCAGAATAAGCGCAACCGACCGGAAATGTATCACCAACAACAGCCCATTGCGGCTCTCCAAAAAGACAAAGCACTTTTCCCATATCGTGCATTAGCCCGGTCAGGATCATCCAATCGGGGTGTCCGTCATGGCGAATGGATTCTGAAGTTTGCAGCAAATGCTGAAACTGATCGAGGTCAGTATCAGGATCTGAATCATCTACCAATTGATTAAGAAAGTCAAAGGCAGCCCATACCGGCATTTCTTTTTTATCGAATTGAAGAAATTTGCTCCTCTTCTCTTTTACAAAATCATAAGTTTGATACTTGTGATTTAGCCGGTAAAATTCCTTTACCGTATCCCGGACGGGAGCTTCGTAGTTCCTGAACTCCTCCTTGGATTTGTTTACAGTTTCCATTTCCGGATCAGGATATCTTTCCAATACATCGTCTTCCCATTCATCCAGGCTTTGCAATGGATTTGCTTCTTTTGTACCAAAACTTTGTTGCTGATTTTGCATAACAATCGTTTTATATTTTTAATGATAGGCTAATTTCCTTTTTTTTATCAATATTTTTATTTTTTATTACGAAACCGGTTTCGCCTGTAATGGCTGCCTTTATTATGGAACTTTGATAGTAAAAGTTATTTTTTATTCACTACCCGTGGTAATTCACCTGTTTTGTAAAATTATTTATGTATTTAATAAGAACCTATTTTTCTTTTTCCAGAAAATGAGAAAGTTCCGCAATCTTGTCTGTCCCAATCAAATCCACTCCCAGCTTCATCTGCATTTTCCATGAATTTTCATTATCCGGCGCGGCCCAGAAACGAATTTTTTTCCCGGAGCGATGAACGCTATCAACGGTGAATTTAAGGGTATCCCAATCTCTTGCCTGAATAGTTCCCTCACCCTTCCATTTTGAATATCTTTCAAAAGAAAGGCTGACCAGTCCTACTCTTTTCCATTCGTCAGGTAAGTGAAACAATTTAAGATCATCATCAAAAAAAATATAGTGAGGATAATTTTTATATTCTGCAGGAGGCGGCCTTTCTCCGCTAATCAGGATAGTTACTTGTTTGCCTGTATCGCTGTCAGTAACTAAATATTTTTTCAATGGCTCTAATTCCTTCATGAGAAGTTGCAGACTTTCTTTATAGTTTTCTTTAATGTCAATCAGCAAATTGACTTTCCTGGTACTGTTTTTTTGCAACTCTTTTAACAGAGGCCGGATATACAGACTGTCCAAAGTGCGTTGTAACTGAAGTGCTTTCTTACTGTGAGACACGAGTAAAACCCCCTTTACCGGAAAAACATCCGCTTCGATTGATCCGAAGCCTGCACTGTAGGCTGTGTAAAACGGCACCGGATGCATATAATCATTGTGGGCATGAGCATCCGCAACCGTATAATTTTTTGTCTGACTAAAACCGGTTAAAACAAAGCAGACAGAAAAAAGAAAGAAAAACAACTTTTTCTTTGTACCACAGGACAGTAAATCCATAAATAAATCAGTTTTTAAATTTATAAAACTTATACTCTTCCCATAACAGGATCGGTAAAACTTTCTTTCCCCGTTTCAACATGTCCTGCATAACGCCTTTCAAAATGATCGTAGCCTTTTACGAGCACACTGAAATCATACCATCCGAAACTTTTATTTAAATTCAAAATTATCGTGTGTCCATCACTGTTAGACGAAATGCTTGCCGCTAATACTTTTTTTATTGATTTGTTTTTGTAAGCGTTATCCCTGATCTCTATTTCAGAGGATTTTCGATTTAAAATTTTCAGCTCAATATTGCCACTGAGTTTTTTAATAAGTTTCTGAGGTCTTTCATACTGGCAGATAATTGATAAATCAGGATCTTCCGCATTACCCGAAAGCTCTCTGAAAAAGCCGTTTGGTCCATATACTCTAAGGTGATAAATTCCATTTTCAAAAGACTCAATTGGGAACGATTCTGCAAGATCACTTCCGGCTGCTACTGCATAAGACCGGCTCCCAACATTTTCAAAAGATCCTTTGCCGGCATATTTTCCGGGAAATAACACATTAAATGGTGAGCCTGAGGCATTCTCTCCAAAAATTTCATTTTTTGCTGAAAAAGTTAGTTCCAGATTCTGTTTATCATCGCTTAATTTTCCATCAGTATAGAGCTGGTAAGGCAAGGCACAGGATGGTTTTACACCAGGTTCCTGCTGTGGCAGGATAGAAGACGAAAGCGGATTTTCGTTTACCTGTTTTATTTCTTCTTTGGATAGTTGTTTAAAGTCTAGGTCGTCTTTTTTAAACTTTGCATTGTATATTTTTTCAATGAAAGGTTTTTTATCCAGAAAAGAAATCTCAGGAGCACCTTCTCCATTATATGATTTAAAAGCTGCAGTGAGGTCGCCTGTTATTGTCCGCCGCCAGTCGCTGATATTTTTTTCTTTGATGTCTTTACCATATTTCTTTTTAAAAAAATCTTCCATGAACTGCAAAACAGAAGTATGATCAAACACCTGCGAACAAACCTGTCCTCCCCTGCTCCATGGCGATGCGATGATCATGGGCACACGAAATCCAAGCCCGACCGGCCCTCCGCGCGCTTCTCTTCGGGGAATGCCTTCTTTCAATTCATTTTCCAATTGCACATATTCTACATCTGTATTAATTCCGGACGAACATTTACCCGTTGCGGGATTAAGAGGATCGGGTGCTACGAAAGGAAGTATGTGATCAAAATAGCCATCATTTTCATCAAAGGTCATAATGAAAATGGTCTTCTTCCAGACCTCAGGATTTTGCGTAAGAATGTTCAATATTTCTGAAACGTGCAAAGAACCATACCACGGTGCGCTCGGGTGATCTGAAAGATTTTGCGCACCTGCCAGCCATGACACGGCAGGCAATTGTCCTGATTCAACATCCTTGCGGAATTGATATAAAACATCTCCTTTCGGGACTTTAACCTCGCGCTTTCCACCATTGTCATCATAAACCAGGGTGGTAAGATCATGATAATCCGGGTCGTTTGAATTTTCACTGAAAGCTCTTTCAAATAAGTTCTTTTCTTTCTCGCTTAATTGATTATAAACTTCCTGGGTGTATTCTGAAAGATCTTTATCAGCCTTAACCAATACTTCTTTCTTTTTTGCAATCGCTGCCTGCATTTTTGTCAGCGCATCTGCTGACAGGGAACCGGATTGTATTTTTTCTTCCAAATCTTTTATTTCGGCCGGAAGCGACACCAGCTGCTTTTGCAAACTTTCAATATATCGTTTAGAAAATTTTACGTTGTAGTTAGCGAACCATTCCAAAGGATTACAACCAAAATTGGCAAGCCATGCTCTTTCATCACCCGTAAAGCCTCCGCCACAATCAATGGCATTTTGATAAAATTTCCATGAAATTCCGTTAGCCTCCAGTCGTTCAGGAAAAGTACCGAAACGTAATACGCCCCAACGATCATTACTCAAATTCCTCATAATAGCCCTGGCCTCTTTTGTTTGCTCTTCCTTTACAGTGCCAGCCCAGAAAAATAAGCGGTTGGGGTTGGTGCTGGTCATTGCGGAGCAAAAGTTTTGATCGCAAACTGTAAACGCATCCGCCATTGCGTAATAAAAAGGAAGATCTTCTCTCGAATAATAACCCATGGTTAGCGGAACATCAGCATATCTTCTATCCCTCACACGTTTTGAAGGAAGCCAGTTATCGTACTTTCCATTGTTCCAGGCATCCACCTGGCTTCCGCGGGAATGTGGCGTGGAGCCCATCCACGTCGCCTTTGTATTTCGGATGTCAAAACGAAATGGAATGTAAGTCTGGCCGGCCTCATTAGTTTGCATCCAGACCAAATTATTATCAGGCAATCTGATAGCGCGTGGATCATTAAAGCCCCGGACGCCTTTCAACGAGCCGAAGCAATGATCAAAGGACCTGTTTTCCTGCATCAGAATCACAATATGTTCCGCATCAAGGTAAGTGCTTCCTTTTTCAGGATTGATCGCCATTGCGTGCTGAATAGATTCCGGGAACATATAGGAAAGCCCGGTGGCACCGGAAACCAGGATGGCTTTTTTAAGAAAATCTCTTCTTGTGTCCAATATTTTCTAGTTTAATTCAGTAGTTAAAAAACGGCCTTACATTTTAAGGACGGTTAAAACGGGAAAATGATCTGAAGGATATTTACCATGATAGGTATCTGTCAGTATTCCCCATTTTCCCACAGTAAATTGTTTGGTAACAAAAATATGATCAATGATTTCATTGCTATTGACCGCTTTACCAAAGGCATTAAAAGAGCCATTATTTGCATAAGGATCTTTGGCTTCCCTGTAGGTGTCTCTTAAAAGCCCTGAATTGGCAACCGTTTTATACCATCCGGATTCATTTCCACCATTCAGGTCGCCCATAAAAATTACAGGCTGCCCGCCAGCAATTCTTTTTATTTCTTTCAGAATTAATTTGCTGCTTTCATTTCTTGCGAGATCTTTTTGATAATCATAATGCGTATTGAAAACATAAAACTTCTTTTTTGATTTTTTATCCTGCAGATAAATCCACGAACAGATGCGGTTGCAACAGGTAGCGTCCCATCCCAGGGAAGGTTTATCAGGCGTTTGCGAAAGCCAGAAGTCCCCATGAGCCAGCATTTGAAACTTGTCTTTTTTGAAGAATATTTCAGAATGTTCTCCGGCATGTTTTCCGTCATCCCTGCCTATTCCATAATAATCATAGCCGGGAAGTTCTTTGCTGATATCCAAAATTTGATGATAGAGACATTCCTGCGTGCCGAAGATATCAAAATCATGAAACTGTATCAATGCGGATATCACCGGGAACCGCTGTTTCCATCCATTGCCATGAGCAGAATCCTCGCTGTTATTGTCATTGCGCATATTGTAGGTTGCAATCCTTATAGTTTGGGCCTGGAGAAACATAACTGGTAATAATAGTAAAGCAACCACGCCTGAGCGGATCAGTCGGGCAGAAAATAATCCTTTTTTTAATTTCATCATATTTCAATTTAAATCAAAAATAAGGCTCCTTGATTTCAGGAGCCCTTTATTTTACCATCCCGGATTTTGTCCGAGTTTTGGATTTTTTAATAAAGCTGATTCCGGAATCGGGTAATAATATTTTTTATCACTCCATTCTCTTGGGGCATCTTTCAACCAGGTAAGTTCTCCATAGGTTCCATTGGTGAGTTGTTCCGGATTGGCTTTACCATTTATAGTAGGAGCCACATTTACGTAATAAACACCCTGAACCGGGCTGGATGGTGTTTCCTGTACAAAGGCCACGTCAGGTTTTCCATCTTTATTAAGATCCATTAATGTGTTTAAGGACGGAACATAAAATCCGGTCCATTGCTGCTCAAGCAATTCACCTTTTTTCCATCTCATCAAATCGTCGAAGCGAAATCCTTCCCATGCCAGCTCAATGCTTCTTTCCCTTCTTATTTCTAAAAGTGCGGGGTCAGAAATTTCAGGAAAATAATTTTGCTGAAGATAAGGATCGGCTACGGTAGGTTTTGCAGAAAGTCCGCCCGTAATTCCTGCCCTGGCTCTTAATGCGCCAATAGTATTACTCCAATCTTCATCAGTAAAAGTTCCTAATTCCTCCTTTGCTTCTGCATAATTCAGAAGCATTTCTGCGTAACGGATAACCGGCACAGAATTAATGCTTACGTTACCCTGGTCATATTTTGTATCATCAAGGCTGTATTTTATGGGCTGATAGCCGGTAAATGTGTAAGAAAAATCAGGAGGAGCGGGAATTACGCTACCACCATTTATGCGGGTATATCCCGGAGTTCGAATCGTTTGCTGGAGACGCCCATCGCGATTTTGAGTTTCTTGGTCAAAGGTCATGGTCTCATGTCCGGGAATGGAAGTAAATGGTGTACCATCAATATTAAGGTAAGTGTTTACAAAAGTCCGGTCAAAACTTAAGCGGTTTCCGTAGGTGCTGCTTGTCCAATACCAGTTGGCATCACTAAAAACTGCCAGGTTAGGATCAGTTACATCAATCAAAATATCTTCGCTGGAAATGGGTTGGGTACTAATGAATAACTGGCGGTAAGATTTTGTAGAGCCGCCGGCCTGGTTAAGGCTGAACTTACCCGAAGACATTACCTGTTTGGCAGCATCTGCCGCTTCGGTAAGCCAGTCATTTACGGTAGACTGAAGATTTAATTCTGTATGGTATTTCCGGAAGGTGCCTTCATAAAGGCATATTCTTGATTTAAGTGCATAAGCCACCCATTTGGTAACAAGACTCCGGCTCTGATCATCGGTAACCGTAATATTGTTACAGGCATAATCAAGATCGGCTAACACAGAATCCATTACTAATTGCCGGGGGTCACGTGGTTTGTAAAGCTCCGTTGAATCATCAACGGCAAGAGGTTTACTGTACCAGGGAACATCACCGAATCTTTTCACCATTTGAAAATACCACCAGGCTCTGAAAAAGCGGGCAATTCCGTTGTAATTATTTCTCACGTCCTCGTTAACATTTTCATTATTATTATTGGCAAGAAAATAATTAATATTTCTCAGATCGCCCCAACCCCATCCTGAACTTTGAGTAGCATTATAAACGTTGGGTCTCAGGTAATCAGGAATTTCAGTCCGGGCAGCATAATCACTCATTGCATCACCACGCATAATTTCGCCGGCACTGGGTATAATGGTATAAAATGAATTGGCATAAAGGTCCAGGCCTGCCTGGTTACTAAAAACGGCATCTTTTGTCGCTGATGCCCTCGGCGCCTGGTCTAATACCTTTTTACATGCTGAGAATACAACACATATTCCCAAAAGACAATAGAAGTATTTATATTTTGTACGCATAATATTTTTATTTAAATAAATCAAAAAGTAATATTTAATCCAACGGTGACACTTTTAAGTATCGGATAATTTTGGCCATCACCATTTTTTCCGGCAGTTAAAACCTGGTCAGAGCCGTGAATACTTTCGGGATCTATATTATGATCAGTAATTTTAAACATTGGCGAGGTCACCCACAGGTTTTCACCCGAAACATAAACCCTTGCATTAGTCATTTTTACTTTACTAACCAGGCTTTGTGGAAGATTATAACCCAGTTGGATATTCTTTAACCTGAGATACGCGGCATTTTGAAGGTATTTAGTTTGTAGTACGCTCAGTTCCCTTTGCCCTGATAAGGCTACATATCCCCTGTATCTTGGCCAATAACCGTTCGGGTTATCCTCTGTCCATATTTTACCTATTTGCGATTTTAATGCGGCATTATACGGCCTGTTGTATTGTCCCCAGAAAGCATCAGCATCACTGCTGGGGTACCAGTCCTGGCGGCCTGTGCCCTGGAAAAACGCAGAGAAAAAGAAATTGTTCCAATCAGCATTAACTCCTATTCCATAAGTATAACGTGGTGTTGTGTTTCCAATACGTACCAGATCGCCGGGATTGTCAACAGTTGCATTGCCCCTGCTAATGACACCATCTTTATTAAGGTCTTTGTATTTTATATCCCCCGGGAGCCATACTGATGAATTGTTACTTACGTTTGCATTCATTGCCTGCGCCTGGTCTACATCATCGGCAGTCCAATAGCCATCTGTTACGTATCCCCACAATTCTCCCAGTTTTTCCCCGACATAATAATCGCTGAGATTTCTATTGGGATTATTGAACTTCGTGATAACCGCTTCGTAATGGGCCGCATTGAGCGTGACACCATAATGAAAGGATTTGGAACCGGCATTAAACCCGTCCTGCCAGGAAGCAGTGATTTCCCAACCGGTAGTTTTCAAATCCGCAAAGTTTCCCTTTGGCACGGCGGCTCCAAAAACATCAGGTAAGGTGGGCCCAACTGTAAACATGTTGGTTGTTTTTCTTGTATAGGCATCGCCGGTAAAGGAAAGGCGATAGTTAAGAAAGCTCATGTCTAAACCTAAATCTTGGGTAGTCGAAGTTTCCCAGGTCAATCCGCTTGGAATTACTCCCGGTTTGCTGGTTATTTGCGGCCGTTGTCCGTTTAGAACTCTTGAAGATTGGGATATATTCAACTGCTCAAGGTATTGATAGGAATCTATATTCCCATTTCCCAAAGACCCGTAAGACGCTCTGATCTTAACATCTGAAATAGCTTTGGGAGATACATGCCAAAAGTTTTCTTTAGACAATCTCCATCCTGCCGAAACTGATGGGAAGAAACCAAATTGCTGGTCAATTGGAAATTTGCTTGAGCCATCGTACCTGCCATTTACTTCCAATAAATAACGGTCTTTAAAATCATAATTAAACCTAAAGAATCCACCTAAAATATCCCACTGTTCCCATCCACCGTTGGTGATAATTGATTGTCCAAGGGCCAGACTGATATCCTGTGCATCAGGGAAAATAATACCATTCCTTTGCTCCTGGATACTTTTGAAGATTGATTGTTCAAAATTGTAACCTATTAAAGCTTTGAAATGATGAACGTCATTAAAAGTATTTTCATATTGTCCGTATAAGTTTGCCGCTATATAGCTTGTATTATCATAGCGTTCCTGCAAATCATTTGTATTCAATCCCACATAATTTATGATACCTGGTTTAGTACTATATGGAACCGGCACTCTTTTCTGTTGCTGGTTATAATTGGTATTCTGATAGGTGAAATCGCCATTTATTTTTACTTTATCGCGGAAAAATTTTGCTACAAAACCTGTAGTATTCCTGACCACGTTTGTGGCCATATCAATTCCATTTTTACCATAATACAAATCACCAACAGTATAAGCAGCAGAATAAGTAAGCGTGCCATCCGGGTTTAACAAAGGAGCAGAAGTATGCGCCTCATCTGACATGTTACGCCAGATACCACCGCCTTCGCCCACATTCAACGGGTTGTGATATTTTACATTTGAATAGGATGTGTTGTTATTAATTTCCAAAAATTTAAAAACCTGTACAGATCCCTTTGCCCTGAAATTATAAGTGTTATAATCATCAGAATTATATCTGAATATACCAGACTGATTGAATAATCTGCCGGTAATATAAAAACTAGCTTTATCGCTGCTACCGGATACAGAAAGATTCTGATCAGTTGCAAAATTATGATCCTTGTATAAAAGCTTGTACCAATCCGTATTGGCATAATATACATATTCGCCCTGGTCATTCACTTCTGTTTTTGGCAGGGACGGATCCTCATCATGCTGCTTAAAAGCATCCAAATATTCCTGCGAAAACTTTTGGGTTTTATTTATATTCTTCGGAAGCTGAGTATAATTGGATCCTGCAGAATAAGCCTGGCTAAACATCTTCGCGTATTCATAACCATTGTCAACCTGGTCAGGGACCGCTGTTGGACTTTTTAGTGAATAATTAGATGAATAGGAAATAGAGGTTTTCCCTTTTTTAGCACTTTTTGTAGTGATAAGTACCACACCAAATGCTCCTCTTGCTCCATATATTGCTGCAGACGCTGCATCTTTAAGAACTGTAACACTCGCTACGTCATTCGGATTTATTAAACTGGGGTCTCCTTCTACTCCGTCAACTAAAACCAACGCATTTCCTCCCTGGCCTATTGAAGTGGTGCCTCTTACATTATAGGATGGTGACTGAATCGGTTTGCCATCGAGCATCGTAATGTTTAAATTAGGAATCTGGCCTTGTAAACCCTGGGTAAGATTTGGTATCGACCGGTTTTCCAGCACTTCGCTGGTTACCTGGCTAACGGCACCGGTAAGATTCCCTTTCTTTTGAGTTCCATATCCAACAACTACCACTTCATTCAGGCCTGCTGCATTCACCTTAAGTTCTATGGTAATATTATCCTTACTTCCCACTTCTACTTCCTGGGATTCATAGCCAACAAACGAAACCGATAGAGTAGCGTTTTCAGGAACTGACAATGAGAATTTTCCGGTAGCATCGGTTATAACCCCTTCATTGGTACCTTTTATCTGTACTGATACACCTTGCAAAGGTCTTCCTCCCTCATCAGTAACAATCCCGTTAATTGTATGATCTCTTTGTGAATCGTTAGCAGATTTTCTTTCATCAAGTGAAAAATAAAGCCGTGGATGCTGAGGCTCATTAAAAGCCACGTCCATCGTCTTTTCATTATTTTCTTGTTTAAAATATTCCTGTGAATGCATTTGAGCATTAACCGGAATGATTCCGACAAGAGCAAGAATACCTGTAAACACTACGCTGCGTTTCGGTTTCAGCAGCAAATGGCCCGGAAATAAAAGCCTGAGAGGTAACGTTTTTTTCATTCTTTTGTTTTTGAGGTTTGAAGATAAAAGACCATAATGTATATTATTAGCATTTAAACACTGGATAAAATGGGGTAAAATGATTTTTTAATTTGCAATATTAGAAATGCATTATTATCAAATTCTTACCTCATTATTAAGAAATAAAGAACTTTATTTGGTGCTTTCACAAAAGTGTACATTCTAAAAAGTTTATTGTTTCAGAGAATCTTCCTTTTTAAATTAAATTCTTGCAATAAGGATTTATGGGTTCCTTAATCCTGTCTAAGGTGTTTTTTTTGAAAAGCTATTGGTTCACAATTTCATGCAATTGTTTTCTTTGCGCAATCGTTATCGCTAAATTCCCTTTTTTTCGTGAAAGATTTGATAATTGACTATTTTTATTTACGAAACCGTTTTCGTAAAAACAGGATGGAGTCCATAAGGCTGAATGAAAATGCTGGTTATCCGTTTTACCAATACCACGGTTTAATTAAAATCGCCGTTATCATTGGCTTTAGCGGTTCAATTTAAATAATAAAAGGATTATGTGCAGATGAAAAACATAAACATGAGAGAACTTGCAAAAGAATTGAAGTGTTCTGTTGCAACAGTTTCAAAAGCCTTGAACGACAGCTATGAAATAAGTGAAGAAACGAAAAAGAAAGTTCGGGAAGCTGCTTGCCGCCTCAACTACATGCTGAATCCTTATGCAAGCAGTTTAAGAAATAAAAGAAGCAAAACAATCGCTTTGATACTTCCCGAGGTGGCCGACAATTATTTTTCTTTAGCAATAAATGGGATTCAATCGGTAGCCGAAAAAAAAGGGTATCATGTTCTTATCTATCTTTCGCATGAAAAGTTTAGTAATGAAAAATCGATCCTCACTGAATGTTGTAGTGGCCGGGTGGATGGGGTTCTGATGGCTGTCAGCAGTGGCACGACAGATGCAGACCATATTGTAAAACTTCAGCAGCAAAATATTCCCATTGTTTTCTTCGACCGGGAATTTGAAGGCCTGCATGTTGCCAAAGTAATTACGAATGATTTCGAATGTGGATACCAGGCTGCCACCCATTTGATTAAAAATGGTTGCACAAATCCTGTTTTCCTTTCTATTTCTTCAAGTCTTGCTATTTGTAATAACAGAGCTAATGGATTTAAAGCAGCGCTGAGAGATAAAAATATGGCAAATGCTGAAAAAGCAGTTATTGAATGCCGCGGCACTACCACAGAAGTGAATGTGAAGATAAAAAACATCCTCACAGGCAAAAATAAACCCGATGGTATTGTTGCTTCAGTTGAAAGACTTGCAATGTCTGTTTATCGTGTATGTCAGCAAATGAATGTATCCATACCTGCTGAATTAAAAGTTATCGTATTTTCTACTTTGGAAACTGCTCCTATTCTTAATCCACCTCTTACTGCTATTGTTCAGCCCGCCTTTGAAACCGGCAAAACAGCGGCAGAATTGCTTTTCAAAGGAATTGAAAAAAAGAAATACAATCTTGCAGATGAAATAATCATGTTACCATCAGTTCTTGTTGAGAGAACTTCCTCACAACGCTGCTGAGGCATTTTTTAAATTTTATCCTATCACCTGTTCGCTGCCAATTGAAAAAATTTTCAGTGAAATGCATTTAGAATTATATATTGTGCAAACAATTATTGGTTGATAAACAAAGATTGATATGAACCTTCACATCGCAGATTACCTCATAATTATTGTTTATTTTGTTTTTGTTTTAGGTGTCGGATTTATCATAAAAAGAAGAATTAAATCAAGCAATGATTTTTTAGCCAGCGGAAGAAATATCCCTTTATGGATTACCAGCCTTGCATTTATTTCTGCAAATCTTGGTGCGCAGGAAGTATTAGGCATGGTGGCTTCAGGAGCCAAGTATGGAATTATGACCGTTCATTTTTATTGGGTGGGCGCTATATTCGCGATGGTTTTCCTTGGAGTTTTCATGATGCCCTTTTATTATGGCAGCAAGGCCAGGAGTGTTCCTGAATTTTTAAAGCTTCGCTTCGATGAAAAAACGAGAGGTTTAAACGCAATTTCCTTTGCAGCTATGACCATTTTTTCCTCCGGCATATCTTTATATGCATTGGCTAAACTGCTGGAAGTTATTTTGCATTGGGATTTTGACGTTTCGATCTGGATGGCGGCCAGTATTGTAATGATCTATACATTTCTTGGTGGCTTAACCAGCGCTGTTTATAATGAAGTGCTGCAGTTCTTTTTAATAGTACTGGGTCTCTCGCCTCTGGTAATTGTCGCACTGCATGATGCCGGAGGATGGGGAAATATTAAAACATTACTTCAACCGGAATTAACTCATGCATGGAAGTATATGGGTCAGGCAGATTCAAATCCTATGGGCATCAATTTCATGTCATTGATATTTGGGTTAGGTTTCGTGATGTCATTCGGATATTGGTGCACCGATTTCCTTGTAGTACAAAGAGCAATGATGGCAAAAAATATGAATGCTGCACAACGCACACCTATCATTGCCGCCATTCCTAAAATGTTTATGCCATTGATCGTTGTGTTACCTGGTGTTATCGCTATTGCATTGTTACAACCAGCATTGGCTTCAAAAGGTTTTAGTATTCCTTCAGATGGTAAAGGCGGGCTTGATTATACAATGACGTTGCCCTCACTTATTTCTCATTATTACCCAACAGGGCTTCTCGGTGTAGGTATTACTGCTCTTATCGCCTCATTTATGAGTGGCATGGCCGGAAACGTGACTGCCTTTAACTCAGTATTTACTTTCGATATTTATCAATCTTATTTTGTAAAACATAAGTCGGACCGGCATTATCTTATTGTTGGAAAAATGGTAACGGTTGCAGGGATCCTTTTATCAATTGTAACTGCGTACATTGCAAAGAGTTTCAATAACATTAACGATTTTCTGCAATTGGTTTTCAGCTTTGTAAATGGTCCGCTGTTCGCTACTTTTCTGCTGGGAATGTTTTGGAAAAGAACAACAGGGCATGGCGCTTTCTCCGGCCTTCTCGCCGGTACGATTGCTGCAGCACTGACTCATGGCCTTACGCTTGCAGAAGGCAAAGGCGGATGGATCTATCCTTTATATGAAATTCATAGTGGTATGGGACAGGCATTTATTGTTGCTTCTGTCTCCTGGATCGTCAATTTCTGCACTACAATTATTGTTAGCTTGTTTACAAAACCGAAGCCTGAAAATGAACTGGCCGGGCTTGTATATTCTTTAACCGTAAAGCCGTCTTATCACCAGGATAAGTGGTATCTTAGGGTAGTGCCATTAGGCTTGATATTAATTTTGATTACCGTCCTGCTTAATCTTGTTTTCTTTTAAATCAACGTGTTCATGTATAAAAAATTAAATAATCTCGGTTTTGTTATAGGCATCTTCTTTGTCATTATTTCGCTCATACTTTTAATTGGCGGGCTCCTTTCAGACACTTTAAATAACAGGCTTAATTTTTATACGGGTTTTGCATTCCTGGTATTTGGTTTTTGCATGGCTTTTTTTAACAGAAAGTAATAAAACTAAGGAACGGTAAACAGTAGAGTGGACAAGGGAGGTTCACCCAAGTCCCCCGCCTAACCTTGCATAAAACTTTCGCCTAATTAATTCATTCCGTTTTCAAATTTACAACAAAAACCCTCAGTCAGGCAATTGGTTTACCTGTGCTTCTCAAGTAATGAATTATACCTTCCAAATCCGTTTCAAAAGTGGGCCGCTCATTTTTGATAACATTCCAGACAAGAGGAAGGTCTGTGCCAATATAGTCATGGATTAGCCTGTTTCTCATTCCCTTTATTGAAGCCCAAGGAATTTGCGGTTCACCTTTTTTTACATCTTCCGGTAGTTTTGATACAGCCTCCGATGATTTGAATATTGTAAAGGCACGCTTCTACATTCATGTAATTATCAGAGAATTCATCAAAGGAAATATTGTTTGTATATTCCCGAAGGTGAAGAATACATTTAAGCATATCGCCAATTAATGCAGAAGGTTTTCTTTCAGGCATACACAATCTCTTTTTCGACCTGATGAAGATACTCCGGTTTTATTGACCGCTTAGGAATTACGTCTGTTTTAATGCCAAATAAAGATTCAATTTCATCAGCCGTTGCAACGAAGTTCAATCCCATGCTGCCATACCGCATCCGGTTTATGTACTTTTCACGTGTTTAGATGATTGGGCTAACAGCTTTGAGTTAACAAAATCACAGATAACAATTTCTTTATCCTGGTTTAAATAAGCAACCACATATTTCTTTTTAAAAGGTACACATCGGTAATCCAGGGTTTCGCATCGGTTATAATTACACGGCTTATGTACTATTCTTTCGTCAGAAAGCTTTTCAAAGAATAGAAAAGCATCATCGACAAACTTTTTAGCAGTTTGCGGCATACCCTTGCTTTCAATAAACCATGCAACCTCTGCAACTGCTGTGGGAGCAGGTTCAAGGATACTTACTTTCCTTTTGCCCATGAATCAATCAGTTTATAGGCATGCTTTTTACCTGCTGCTAAAGTGAGTTTTTTTGCAGGTGCAGATTTTTGTGCAGCTAATAGCTGAATCTTATCGAACTTTTTCTGTTCAATTACTACAAACTTTTTATTATCTATTGTTAGCGTACCCATAATTAATTCTTTACGTTTTCAAATTTACAATAAAATCAGTCATGGATTAATTCTCCGGTGAATGCTTTTTGTAGAAGGGATTGAAAGAAGTTATCTGTAACTTTTTGACATAACTCAGTTTTTTTCAAACTCAATAAAACGTTTTTTACTTTTTCAATATAAACAAGTAAAAGATTCAAGGGTGGTAATATAAAATTTATACTCTTTAACTGTTCTGCATTAAGGTGTGGTTGTGCTGCCCGACGTGATAAAGGTTGAATAATTCGTTGCCCCCAAGTTGAATTTATAAGAAAATGATAAAAGGTTGAATGTTCATCTTCAATTTCTATTATTAGATCATAGCCAGCCAGACATCCATCATATTCTTTGGTGATTATTCCGCAATCACCAGTATTTACTCCACCTCGTACACCAATTAAATCGGCATATCTGTGAAACAGAAAGCCCCTCTCTGTTTAACTTGTGAATTTCGTGATACATCATCAATTTGGTTAAGTATGCGTTCATAATTGTCGGGAGTTATTTCCGACAAAATAAAGTTTTT